>Ga0209291_1000619_pt1 | contig 33556 bp, 32 predicted proteins | sample GOMGulsemesocosm_FD_184633 | JGI IMG/M metagenome (GOLD analysis project Ga0209291, IMG submission 184633) | Methane-oxidizing microbial communities from mesocosms in the Gulf of Mexico - GOM9B Gulf of Mexico (SPAdes) (version 2) | ecosystem: Environmental > Aquatic > Marine > Cold seeps...
TTTCTTTGCGATACATTTCCATTGTGGCTTGTGACATTTTTTGACGGTCATCACCAAAGCGCTCTTTTAACTGTGCCATCTTAGGCGCAAGTTCACGCATTTTAGCCATTGAAGTGTATTGTGCTTTTGTTAACGGATACATAGCACCTTTAACCACTAGAGTAATTACAATAATCGCAAGTCCCCAGTTACTGACTAAAGATTGAATTTGTAATAATAACCAAAAGAGAGGTTTACTGATCATCGATAAAAATCCGTAATCAATTGTTAAACCTAAGTATGGCGCAATTTCGTCTAGTACATATTGATCCTTCGGGCCAACATAAAATATAGCTGAAGTTGTTGCTTGGCTATTTGGTTCTATGGTAATTGTTGGTGATTTAAATCCGATCACAGCTTCATTATTTGAAGAATAAGTTGAATATATTTGGTTATCAGCGGCTTGGTTTGGTACCCATGCAGAAACAAAGTAATGCTCTAACATTGCAACCCAACCACCTGCTGTTGCTATATCAAGTTTTGTCTTTTGAATGTCATCAAAGTCATATTTTTCATAACGATCTTCGGTGGTTGAATAAGCTGCACCACGATATGTTGGCATTAATGAACTGCCACTTTCAACAAGAGTAGACTGTTTCAATTGAGCATACATTTGCACACTTGCAGCCGTTGTTGTTGTATTGTTGATAATATACTCAACGTTTACGCTATAACTAGACTTTGTGAAAGTAAAACGCTTAGTGAAGTTTATGCCACTATTGTCTGTGAACTGTAAATCTACGACTAATGGATTTTCACCCTCTAGTTGATAATTTTCGTTACTTGTTTGGTAAATAGGACGACCAGAAAACTTATCAACACCTTGAGCGCCAATTAGACCACTTTGAGCTATATATTTTCGGTTGCCATTTTGCATCACTGTAAATGGTATGCCGTTACCTTGTTCGGTATCGAACTTTATTAGCCTTGCATCTATAATATCGCCACCACGAGTAGCAATTTTTACGGCTAGTACATCAGTATTAATACTAATCACTTGCTCGCTTGCTTTTGCTGGTGAAGACATTGGCATTGCTGAACTTGAAGATTCAGGAACAAAATCATCATTACTTGAAGTAACTTTGTTTGTTGTTTGACTTATTGTTTGTTCCGCAATTACAGGAGCATTATCTTTTTGATATTCTGTGAATAGCAAATAAGTTACAACCATAAGGGCAATAAAAAGAAAACTGCGTTGAGATTCCATAGTTTATTATTTCTCTTTTTTTGATGGTGGCACGGGATCTGATCCCCCCGCGTTTAATGGATGGCATTTTAGTATACGTTTGCCCGCTAACCAACAACCTTTTATCACACCGAAGCGATTAATTGCTTCAATAGCATAAAAAGAGCAAGTTGGATGGAATCGACAGTTACTGCCAAGTAGTGGGCTAAGCCAACGCTGGTAAGCTTTTACTAAAGCTACAGCTAGCTTTTGTGGCGTTGAATTACTTTTCGCCATATTTTTTCTAATTGTTTTCGAATTTCGGTGTTTTCTAACTTATCAGTACCTGATTTGACCATAACAACAATATCGATGTTAGGTAAGTCATGTTGATTGAGTCTAAAACTTTCTCTGATTTGACGTTTTATACGATTTCGCTGAACAGCTAATTTAACGCGTTTTTTAGCAATAGCTAAGCCTAAACGATTATTTTCATCTAGATTTGGAGTAACAAGAATAGTTATATGGCTAGAGCCGAAACGAAGAGGTTTAGAAAAAACAGATTGAAAGTGACCGGGAGTCAACAAACGTGACTCCCGATTAAATTCATAATTAACCATGATGGTTAACAGCTCTTAATTAAAGATTAAAAAAGAGATTATGCGCTAAGGCTTTTACGGCCTTTCGCACGACGACGTGAAATTACTGCACGACCGTTTTTTGTAGCCATACGTGCACGGAAACCGTGGTTGCGTTTACGCTTTAATACACTAGGTTGAAATGTTCTTTTCATTACGCTAATCCGTCTGTTGTTGTTGCCCTGGCAAACAGCCGTTTTGAGCACACTGGTTCTAAAAAAAGAGGCCGAATTTTATAGCTTGTCGTTAACGTTGTCAATGTTTATAACAATCTATTTTTAAAAGATCCTCTAGGATCTTTACTATAAATTATTTATATCCACAGTTTTATAACATTTGGCAAAATAAATTTTTAAAGTGGCTAAATTTTTCTGCTAATAGCTAAATAATATGTAAATAATATTTTAGCAGTAAAATAGTCTAAAGATGCCGTTTTTATAGGTTTTGCGGAGTAATATTGATTTTATTTTCATTAAAAGGCTAAGTATTTAAAAGTCAATATTGATGTTGTGGATAACTATGGTGATAATAGACCAATTACAAAAATAGCATATTTGCCTAATCTCGTATTATTTATCATTTTATTTACAGAATGAATATGTAGAGAGTAGCGTAATATCAGGAGCATTTGGTTGGATCATTCACTTTGGCAGCGATGCCTTTCAGTTTTGCAAGAAGAATTGCCTGCACAGCAATTTAGTATGTGGATACGTCCGTTACAATGTGTTGTTGCAGACAACATTATGACTTTATATGCGCCTAATCGGTTTGTACTTGATTGGGTTCGTGATAAATATGTAAGTCGAATAAATGAACTGGTAACCTTACAAGAAAGTGCTAATCCTCCATTACTTAGGTTTGATGTTGGTAGTATTCCAAATCAAAGTAGCTCGCAAAACGTTGTTAATTCCATTCCTCAGCTAACAACCTCTCATAAAAAAACAGAAGAACCGCAGAGTAATTTGCCCAAAACGACTAATGTAAGGGTTAAATATACCTTTGATAATTTTGTAGAAGGTAAATCAAATCAGTTAGCACGTGCCGCAGCTTCACAAGTTGCTGACAATCCAGGTTCTGCATATAACCCTCTATTTATTTATGGTGGTACAGGCTTAGGTAAAACTCATTTACTACATGCTGTTGGTAATGGTATTTTGCTTAATAAACCTAACGCAAAAATTGCCTATATGCATTCAGAACGTTTTGTTCAAGATATGGTTCGTGCTTTACAAAACAACGCTATGGAAAAGTTCAAACATTACTATCGAAGTGTTGATGCATTACTTATTGATGATATTCAATTTTTTGCTGGTAAAGATCGTACTCAGGAAGAATTCTTTCATACTTTCAATGCTTTACTTGAAGGTAATCAACAAATTATTTTGACGAGTGATCGTTATCCTAAAGAAGTTGATGTTGAAGATCGCTTAAAGTCTCGTTTCGGCTGGGGCTTAACAATTGCCATTGAGCCTCCTGAGCTTGAAACAAGAGTGGCAATTCTTAAACGTAAAGCTCAAGAAAGTCATATTAACTTGGCAGATGAAGTGGCATTTTTCATTGCTAAGCGTTTACGATCAAATGTTCGCGAACTCGAAGGGGCATTGAATCGTGTTATCGCTAATGCTAACTTTACCGGTAGACCGATCACTATCGATTTTGTTCGTGAAGCATTACGAGATTTACTTGCCTTACAAGACAAGTTAGTTACTATCGATAATATTCAGCGAACAGTTGCAGAATATTATAAAATTAAAGTCGCAGATTTACTTTCAAAACGTAGAAATAGATCTGTTGCTAGACCTAGACAAATTGCAATGGCATTATCTAAAGAGTTAACTAATCATAGTTTACCTGAAATTGGAGATGCATATGGTGGACGTGATCACACTACCGTTCTTCATGCATGTAGAAAGGTTAAAGCATTACGCGAAGAATCGCATGATATTAAAGAAGATTATTCTAATTTAACTAGAACACTTTCGTCATAGCTTTCGTTATAATAATAAGTATATTAAAAAGATAGGTAGATAAATGAAGTTTTCATTAAACAGGGAATTATTACTTAAACCGCTTTTATTGGTTTCTGGTGCCGTTGAACGCAAAAGTACTTTACCTATTCTTGGTAATATTCTTTTAGATATAAGTGGACAGTCACTTACGCTAACAGCCACTGATTTAGAACTTGAAATGGTATCTAGTACTCAAATAGATAACCAAGGTGAAGACGGTAAAATTACAATTCCAGCCAGAAAACTTCTCGATATTTGTAAAAGTTTACCTGAAGATTCTATGCTGTCTTTCGAATCTAATAACGAAGCCATTATTATTAGCACTGGACGAAGCCGATATTCATTAGCAACGTTACCAGCCATAGATTTTCCAAATATCGAAGAATGGAAAGGAGACGTAGAGTTTCAACTTTTCAAATCTGATCTACTTCGTTTAATAGAAAGTACTCATTTTTCTATGGCAAATCAAGATGTTAGATATTATCTTAATGGCATGTCTATTGAAACAGAAGGTAATGAAATCCGTTCTGTTGCTACAGATGGTCATCGTTTAGCTATTTGTAAAATTTCATCTGACGAACTAACGTTGCCTTCTAGGCAAGTTATTGTCCCTCGTAAAGGAATTTTAGAGATTATTCGTTTATTGGATCCAGTAGAAGAAAATGTGCAAGTATTTCTTGGTTCTAATCACATACGTATCATTGATAGTGAATTCTCGTTTACGAGTAAATTAGTGGATGGTCGTTTTCCTGATTATCGTCGTGTTTTACCACGTAATGGTGATAAGGTTTTAAACACCAGTAAAGACAACTTACGACAACTTTTGTCTCGTGCTTCTATTTTGTCGAACGATAAATTTAAAGGGGTACGGTTAAACTTTGCTCCTCAAGAATTAAAAATTACTGCGAATAATCCTGAACAAGAACAAGCTGAAGAAGTTTTAGAAATTGACTTTCCTTACGATGAAGTTGAAATTGGTTTTAACGTAAATTATGTTTTAGATGTTTTAAACGCTATAAAAGAACCGGAAGTTAAATTTACTTTAGCTGACGCAAATAGTAGTGTAGTTATTGAAGGTGCTGAAACAAACGAAGCTATTTATGTAGTTATGCCAATGCGCTTGTAATGAGTATAGAAAAACTAACCGTTTTCGATTTTAGAAATTTAGCTTCAGATCCAATACAATTAAATGACAATATTAATTTTATTATTGGCGATAACGGTAGTGGCAAAAGTAGTTTGTTAGAAGCTATTTTTTATCTTGGTCACGGAAAGTCTTTCAGAACATCTCAAGTTGAGAATTTAGTTAATAACAATAAGCGAAAATTTATTGTCAGTGCTAAAGACAGTAAAGGTTTACAGTTAGGTGTTTCTAAGGATTTAGAGAGCGGTTTAACTGAAATAAAAATTGCGGGTGAAAAACTAAGGCAACTTTCGCAGTTGGCAAAAAATGTTGCAGTACAAGTTATCACCCCTGAAAGTTTTAAATTATTTTTCGGCGGTCCCAAGCAAAGAAGACGCTTTATAGATTTAGGATTGTTTCACGTGAAACACTCATTTTCAGATTATTGGAAAGAGTTTTCTAGAATACTAAAACAAAGAAATGCATGTTTACGTAATAGGTCAGATGTAGAAACACTAAATTATTGGACTCAAGTTTTTTGTGAATCTTCTGTAAGAGTGGCTAAATTACGTGACGAATATATCAAAGAGCTTTCACAAGAATTACAGCCTTGGTTAGAATTGATGTTACCTGATCTCGCAAAAGGAATATCAATATCCTATACGCAGGGCTGGAATAGTAAAAAAACGTTAAATGATGTTTTAACACAGAACTACGAAAGAGAAATAAAATCAGGCTTTAGTTTATACGGAGCACAAAAGTTTGATGTTAAATTTTTAACGGCTAATGTGGTAATTGATAACCAATTATCTCGTGGCCAACAAAAGTTGTTTTTACTGGCTTTAACTTTTGCTCAAGCAAAGTTAATTGAAAAAGTTAAACGAGTAAAACCAATTTTGTTAATTGATGATGTAGGTGCAGAACTAGATTTGAATTCTAGAACGGTATTAAACGACTCAATTAACAAATTAGACTGCCAGGTTATTATCACGGCAATAGATCAAACTGCAGTAGAGCCTTTGGTTCCTACTGATAATAATTATAATATGTTTCACGTGAAACATGGACGAATTTCAGCAATAGGTAAATAGGCTATACGCTATGACAGTAGAAAATGAATACGGCTCAGACAGTATAAAGGTTCTTAAAGGACTCGATGCTGTACGTAAAAGACCGGGAATGTACATTGGTGACACGGATGATGGCAGTGGCTTGCATCATATGGTATTTGAAGTTTTAGATAATTCTATAGATGAAGCGTTAGCGGGTCACTGTAGTGATATTGTCGTCAAAATACACTTAGATGGATCTGTATCTGTTAAAGATGATGGTCGTGGTATTCCAACAGATATTCATCCTGATGAAGGGGTTTCTGCTGCTGAAGTTATAATGACAGTACTTCATGCTGGTGGCAAATTTGGTGGTGAAGACTCTGGCTATAAAGTTTCTGGTGGCCTTCATGGTGTTGGTATATCAGTTGTAAATGCGTTAAGTAGTAAGCTAAAACTGAATATCCGTAGAGGTGGCAAATTATTTGAACAGATTTATCATGCTGGTGAACCTGAATCGCCTTTAGCTGAAGTTGGTGTTAGTGATAAAACAGGTACAGAAGTACGTTTTTGGCCAAGTGAAGAAACGTTTTCAGACGTTTTATTTCACTATGACTTATTAGTTAAGCGTATTCGTGAACTGTCTTTCTTAAATTCAGGTGTTTCAATACGCTTGATAGATGAACGCGAAGCAGGTAAAGAAGATCATTTTAAATTTGATGGTGGTATTCAAGCTTTCGTCGATTATTTAAATACAAACAAAACACCTGTAAATGATGAAATATTCTATTTCGATTTAGAGCGTGAAGATGGAATTATTGTAGAAGTTGCAATGCAATGGAATGATGGTTTCCAAGAAAGTATTCATTGTTTTACTAATAACATTCCTCAGCGTGATGGTGGTACTCACTTAAGTGGTTTCCGTACAGCTTTAACACGTACGCTTAATAGTTATATGGTAAAAGAAGGTCTGAATAAAACCAAGAAAGGCGGCAGCACAGAAACAAGTGCGTCGGGTGATGATGCTCGTGAAGGTTTAACTGCTGTAATATCAGTTAAAGTACCTGATCCTAAGTTCTCTTCGCAGACTAAAGATAAGTTAGTATCGTCAGAAGTAAAGACTGCTGTTGAACAAGCTATGGGCGAAAAACTAGGTGAATATCTCTTAGAGAAGCCATCTGTTGCTCGTACTATTATTATGAAGATAGTGGATGCAGCTAGAGCTCGTGAAGCCGCTCGTAAGGCTCGTGAAATGACTCGTCGTAAAGGGGCTTTAGATATAGCAGGTTTACCTGGTAAATTAGCTGACTGTCAGGAAAAAGATCCTGCATTATCTGAACTATATATTGTGGAAGGAGACTCTGCTGGCGGTTCAGCCAAGCAGGGACGAAATCGTAAGAACCAAGCGATTTTACCTTTGAAGGGTAAAATTCTAAACGTCGAAAAAGCACGTTTTGATAAAATGATATCATCGCAAGAAGTAGGGACGTTAATCACAGCTTTAGGTTGTGGTATTGGCCGTGATGAATATAATCCTGAGAAATTACGTTACCATAGTATTATTATTATGACTGATGCTGATGTCGATGGTTCTCATATACGTACGCTGTTACTGACATTCTTTTATCGTCAGATGCCAGAAATAATGGAACGTGGACATATTTTTATTGCTCAACCACCACTTTATAAAGTTAAAAAAGGTAAGCAAGAAAGATACATTAAAGATGATGATGGCTTAACGGAATACTTAACCACATTAGCTTTAGAGAATGCTGAAATTCATGTGAATGAATCAGCTCCAGCTATATCGGGTGTATCATTAGAAAAATTGGTTTATCAGTACCGAAAAGCTCATGACATTATTAAACGTGTTTCTCGTCAAATTCCTGCCGATATTTTAGAAAAAATGGTATACAGCAGAGAGATTACTAAAGCTGACTTTAGCGACAAAGCAAAAGTTGAAGCTTGGACTAACGATTTAATAACACAGTTAGAAAACCAAGATGGTAATGGTTCTATCTATACTGCTGATATAAAACAAGATCCAGAAAGAAATATTTACTTTCCGAGTTTTAATGTTCGCCAGCATGGTATTGACCATATTTATGACTGTGGTTACGAATTCATTCATTCAAAAGAATTTGAAACTATATTCGACTTAAATACCGCAATTAATGGCCTTATTGAAGAAGGTGGTTTTGTAAAACGTGGCGAAAAAATTAAGCCAGTAAGCACTTTTGAAGAAGCACTTACTTGGCTAATGGCTGAATCAAAACGTGGTCAATATATACAGCGTTATAAAGGATTGGGTGAAATGAACCCAAGTCAGTTATGGGAAACTACAATGGATCCTGAAACACGTCGTATGTTACAAGTTACTATAGAAGACGCTATTGCTGCAGATCAGTTATTTACCACGTTAATGGGTGATCATGTAGAACCACGTAGAAACTTCATTGAAGCAAACGCATTAAATGTAGCTAACTTAGACGTTTAGTTTAGGTTGTTATTTTAAAATTAAAAATGCCCGGACATCAAATCCGGGCATTTTAACATTTAGCAATACGATAATAGCGAAATCAATTAAATACTGAGTAAAAACTCAAATATTATTAACTTGTTACTAGGCTAATAATAAAGCAATCGGTATACTTAATCTCATTAGCCGTTATCGGTAAAATCAACACGAATAATGAATCGGAATATTATGAGTACGTTCAATATAAAAACATTTCAGGGATTAATCCTTCAGTTACAAGATTACTGGGCACGTCAAGGTTGTGTCATTGTTCAACCATTAGATCTTGAAGTAGGTGCGGGGACATTTCATCCTATGACATTTCTTCGCTCTATTGGCCCAGAGCCAATGAGTAGTGCTTTTGTGCAACCTTGTCGACGTCCTACTGATGGTCGTTATGGTGAGAACCCAAATCGTTTACAACATTATTATCAATTTCAAGTTATGTTGAAACCATCACCAAAAAATATTCAAGAGTTGTACTTAAACTCTTTAAAGGAACTTGGAATTGATCCGCTTGTTCATGATATTCGTTTTGTAGAAGACAACTGGGAATCTCCAACGCTAGGTGCTTGGGGGTTAGGTTGGGAAATTTGGTTAAATGGGATGGAAGTTTCTCAATTTACTTATTTCCAACAAGTCGGTGGTTTAGAATGTACTCCGGTAACTGGTGAAATAACCTATGGTCTTGAGCGCTTGGCAATGTATATTCAAAACGTTGACAGTATCTATGATCTAGTTTGGGCTGATGGTCCAATGGGTAAGGTACTCTATGGGGATGTGTTCCATCAAAATGAAGTTGAGCAATCAACTTATAACTTTGAACATGCAGATGTCGATGCACTGTTTAAAACTTTTGACCAATGTGAACAAGACAGCCAAAAGTTAATTGAAGCTGGTTTAGCATTACCTGCCTATGAACAAGTCATTAAAGCATCACATGCATTTAACTTATTAGACGCTCGTCACGCGATTTCAGTGACAGAACGCCAACGTTATATACTAAGAGTTAGAACATTATCAAAAGCCTGCGCACAGGCTTATTACAATAAGCGTGAAGAATTAGGTTTTCCTCTTTGTAAGAATAATAATACCGCTGAAGGGGAATCGTAATGAATACTGAAACATTATTGATAGAGCTAGGTACTGAAGAATTACCACCGAAATCACTGAAAAATCTTGCGGTAACTTTCTACCAACAAATAAAAGATCAATTAGACAGTGCAAATTTAGCCTATGAAGACATTAAATGGTTTGCCACGCCAAGACGGTTGGCCGTGAAAGTAACTCAGCTAGTTGAAAAACAGGCTGACAAAGAAATCGAAAAACGTGGACCAGCGATAAACGTAGCATTTGATGCAGAGGGTAACGCAAGTAAAGCGGCACAAGGCTGGGCACGTTCAAATGGAATAAGTGTTGAAGAAGCTCAGCGATTAAAAACCGACAAAGGTGAATGGCTATTACATCGAGCCACTGTAGCTGGAAAAACCATAGAAACGTTAATTCCATCAATGGTCAATGTTGCTGTAAGTAAGTTACCTATCCCTAAACCTATGCGCTGGGGAAGTACACGAACACAGTTTATTCGCCCCGTTCATACATTAACAATAATGTTTGGTGCAAAAGTTATAGCAGGTGAAACTTTAGAAGTTAGCTCAAGTAATGTCGTCACAGGTCACCGTTTTCATCACGATGGTTTAGTTACTTTGTCACATGCAGATGATTATGAAGAAAAGTTAAATACAGCGTTTGTACAAGTTGATTACCAACAAAGGCAAGCAGTAATTTTAGAGCAAATTAATAAAGCTGCTGAACAGTTAAACGGTGAAGCGCTTATTGATGATGACTTACTTGAAGAAGTTACTGGCTTAGTTGAATGGCCTGTTATTTTAGTGGGAAGTTTTGACGAAGCCTTTTTAAATGTGCCTGCAGAGCCATTGATATATTCAATGAAAGATCATCAAAAATACTTTCCAGTCAATGACAAAAATGGTCAATTATTGAATAAATTTATATTCGTCTCAAATATTGAAAGTAAAGACCCTAGCCAAGTAATTAAAGGCAACGAAAAAGTTATTCGCCCGCGTTTGGCTGATGCAGAATTTTTCTTTAAAACAGATAAGAGTAAAACTCTAGAATCTCGTTTAGAAAGTTTGTCATCGGTATTATTCCAAAAACAGTTAGGGACGTTAAAAGAAAAATCTGAGCGTATAGCTGCGTTGAGTGCAATTATAGCGAAAGAAATTGGTGAAAACACAGAGCAAGCGAGTCGTGCTGGTTTATTAAGTAAAACTGACTTAATGTCTGACATGGTATTAGAGTTTCCACAAGTACAAGGCACTATGGGGAAGTATTACGCTCAAAATGATGGTGAAGCTACTGAGGTGGCGCAAGCATTAGAAGATCAATATAGACCTCGTTATGCCGGAGATGCTTTACCAGAAGGTAATATTGGTTGCGCAGTGGCAATTGCGGATAAAATTGACAGTTTAGTAGGTATCTTTGGTATCAACCAACCGCCTAAGGGTGATAAAGACCCATTTGCACTCCGTCGTGCAGCTATTGGTTTGATCCGTATCATTATTGAAAAGCAATTACCCTTAGATATCAGTAGTTTGATTGATGGAAGTGTAGGCTTATACGGTGAAAAGCTTTCGAACGAAAACGTTAACGCCCAAGTTATTGATTTCGTTTTAGGACGTTTTAGAGCTTATTATCAAGAGCAAGGTATTTCAGTTGATGTTATTCAAGCGGTATTAGCGAATGCACCTACGGCACCATTAGATTTCGAAAAACGTATCAAAGCAGTAAGCCATTTTAAGTCACTTGAAGCATCAGCAACATTAGCAGCAGCTAATAAGCGTGTTGGTAATATCCTCGCTAAATTTAGTGGAGACCTTTACCCAGAATTTAACGCTGACTTAGCGAGTGAAGAACAAGAGAAAACATTGTCAAAGGCGTTTGATGAAGTTAAAACAACGATCGCACCAATGATGTTAGCTAAAGACTACCAGGCAGCATTAACAGCGTTAGCTTGTTTAAAGGCACCCATTGATAACTTCTTCGATAATGTCATGGTTATGGCTGATGATGAAGCGGTTAAAACTAATCGCTTAACGTTATTGAACGAAATTAGAAATTGTTTCTTAGCCATTGCCGACATTTCGCTTTTACAATAAATTGAAATAAGAGTGAAAATCTAGTCTTTGAGGCTAAAAGATAAAAGGGAAAGCGTTACGCTTTCCCTTTTTTGATCAAATATAGAAAAGGTTTTTGTGCCGTTTGTTGCGCGATAAGCTCATGTTCCATGAAACGGCAAAAGCTCGGAATATCACGAGTTGTAGAAGGGTCATCAGCTTCGATCAAGAGCGTTTCTTGCTCAGCAATTTTACGTATTGATTTGCGTACCATCATTACAGGTTCAGGACAACGCAGACCTACGGCATCCAGGAAATGGTCTGCATTATTAAATTTATCTTCAGAACTAGCATTCATGTTGGTTATTAAGTGATAGTGGCAATAGGGCAAGTTTAACAAAAAAAGATGACAACGTGAATTAGCTAATGAATATCATAATGTGACCGCTTTTATTACCGGTTAATAATATCAATAGCAACTAAGACATTTTACTGAAAATAAAGAACGGTTCATTATTTATGCTAGAAAAATAGAATGGCAATATCACTTGCTTTGTGCAGATATGCGTGAATAATTAAGGGGCTCTGTTATCGGTATATAGCAAAATACCAAACGCATTAAGTTCTCGTATAATTAAGGTAACGCTATGTTTCGTCAAACTTCATCGATATTAAAATTATTGTCAATTATCCTCTTTTGTAATATCAGCAGTTCAGCTGTCGCTGACCAATCATCAATTCGTAAAGTATTCAAACAAGCTGAGAAACAAGTTTGGCAACCCAACTCATCACGTTATCAAACCTTGTACCAACAATTACATTATTACCCGTTACAACCATACCTCGATAGACAAAGATTGATGAATAGCATGCAATTGTCATCAACTGAAGAGATAAGCCTATTCCTTGAAAAATATAAGGGCTCACCTTTAGATTGGCCACTACGTAAAAAATGGTTGAAATATTTAGCAAAACGAAATAATCACTTATTATTTCAAAGCTTTTTTAAGCCAACATCGAATGTTGAGTTGACCTGTCAGTATTATCGGTACCAATTAAAATCGGGAGTGGCTAAGTCTGACATTTTACCTAAAATCACAAAGTTATGGGTGGTAGGAAAGTCACAGCCAAAAATTTGTGACCCATTATTTTCTCTATGGGAAAAAGCGGGTTATAGAACAGAAGACGTTATCTGGAAGCGCATAGTGTTAGCTGCAGACGGGGGGAAACATACGCTCATTCCGTATTTAACCAAACTACTACCAGAAAAAAAACGATACTTAGGAAAATTATGGCATAAAGTCCGTCGAGATCCCTCGTATATTAACCGATTAAACCGGTTTCCAAAAAAATCAGTTAAAGAAGCAGCTATTGTTGCTTATGGTTTGAAACGTTTAATTTGGCGATCACCGACTAATGCATTGAAAACTTATAATAAAGCAATAGAAGTTTTACCTTTCTCGGAATCACAAAGGCAACAAATTGTTGTAAAGTTTGCGATCGCTTTAGCCAGTAAAAATCATGAAAGTTCGACACAGTGGTTAGCAAAAGTTGATGAAAATCTGCAATCAAATAACATTGTTCAATGGAGAATGGCAGACTTACTTAGAGGGCAGAATTGGTCTGAGATAAAAAGTGATTTAAAAGCACTACCACTTACTTTACATAAAAAAAATCAGTGGCGTTATTGGTATGGCCGAAGCTTAATAGAAACAGGTGAAACCGCTATAGGTCATAAAGTGTTAAGTGAATTAGCAGATAAACGACATTATTATGGATTTCTAGCGGCAAGTGCTTTAAAGAAAGAGGTAAATCTTCAAAATAATCCACTAGAAGTAAGTAATACGGAAAAATTAGAATTGCTGAAAATTCCTGCTGCAAAAAGAGCCTTAGAGTTTTTTCATATAGGTCGTTTTCATGATGCTCGTCGAGAATGGAATTACTGGTTGTCTAAATTAAGTGATCGAGAGAAACTTGCGGCTTCAAGGATTGCTTATGAAGCAAAGTGGTTTGACCGTGCAATTTTTACTTTATCTAAAGTGGGTTATTTGAATGATGTTGATTTACGTTTTCCACTCGCTTTTGAAAACGAAATAACGGACTCTTCAAGTCACAACAAGATAAATCCTGCTTGGGCATTTGCTATTGCACGTAGAGAAAGCTCATTTATGGCTGATGCTCACTCGCCAGCAGGCGCTAAGGGCTTAATGCAAGTTATGCCAGCAACAGCTAAACATTTACAGAAACGTAAAGTAACCAATAAGCACTTAATGAACGCAAAAGAAAATATTAAACTAGGTACAAAGTATTTAAAACGGTTGCTTGACCGACATGACGGTAATCAAGTATTAGCAACAGCTGCTTATAATGCCGGGCCTTATCGCGTAAAGCGTTGGCTAAAAGATTTAAAACCGATGCCTGCTGATATTTGGATAGAAACGATTCCTTATAAAGAAACACGTGAATATGTGAAAAGCGTTATGGCTTATCAAGAAATTTACCAATTAAAAGTAGGGCAGAAAAAGTCACTCTTTGACCAAATATTCAAGATGAGTATCGAGCAGTAAATTAACATTCTCCAAGAGTGTGATATGATGTTGGAAAAATTTCAGAGTAGCGATCAATGATCAAATTAGCAACGCTTTATCCAGCCCATATTACTGAACTTCAACAACGGTCGAAGTCGGCTTTAAGTCGCGAGAACCTACAAGGTTTAGTGATTCATTCTGGTCAAGAAATTAAAGTGTTTCTTGATGATTATGGCTACCCATTTAAAGTAAACCCTCATTTTAAATGGTGGTTGCCTTTAGTTAATATTCCTAATTGTTGGTTAATCATTAATGGTGAAGACAAGCCAACACTCATTTATTACCAGCCTGTTGATTTTTGGCACAAAGTTACACCTTTAACCGATAGTTATTGGAGTGAGTTTTTTGATATTAAAGTACTGACTACACCGTCAGATGTTGAAAAACTTCTCCCTTACGACAAAACTGATTTTGCCTATATAGGTGAACATATTGAAGTAGCCAAAGCTTTGGGTTTTAAAAACATAAATCCTGAGCCGCTATTAAATTACATTCATTATCATCGTGCTTATAAAACTCAATACGAACAAGAGTGTTTGCGTAAGTCTAATGCCATTGCCGTGACTGGGCATAAAGCAGCGAAAAACGCTTTCTTACAAGGCTCTTCAGAATTTGATATTCAACAAGCTTATTTAAAAGCAACAAACCACACGGGTGATGAAACCCCCTATGGCAATATTGTTGCACTTAACGCTAACACCTCAATATTACATTACACAGCGTTAGATCGTGATGTACCACAAGCACATCGTTCATTTTTAATTGACGCAGGTGCAAATTTTAATGGCTACGCCTCAGATATAACACGTACTTATTCATTTAAACGTGACAAATTTGCTGAGCTAATTGCTCGCATGAACAAATTAATGCTAAATGCTGTTGATGGTTTAAAACCAGGGAAAAGCTATGTAGACCTTCATATTGAAACGTATCGCGATATTGGCAATGTTTTACATGAGTTTGGTTTTATCAATGTTGACGTTGATACAGCTGTTGAAACCGGTATTATTTCTACTTTCTTCCCGCATGGTTTAGGTCATCATTTAGGTCTACAAACTCATGATGTTGGTGGATTTATGGCTGATGAACGTGGCACGCATGTGAATACTCCTGAGCAACACCCATTTTTACGTACCTCGCGTATAATTGAAACTAACCAAGTGTTCACCATTGAACCGGGGTTATATTTTATTGAGTCATTATTGGCTGATCTTAAAGCCTCAAAAAATGGCAATATGGTCAATTGGGAAAAAGTAGATGCAATGCGTCCATTTGGTGGCATTCGTATTGAAGATAATATAATTGTTCATCAGTTGCATAACGAAAATATGACCCGCGAATTAGAGTTGAAATAATACTCAAACTTATGGCTAAACCTTATCAAATTGCGGCTAACAATATTGTTGATGAAACAATCGTTAGCCGTAGTCGTTTTATTTGTTTTGTATCACCATGCTCAAGCCATGAAGAGGCGAAAGGGCTGTTAAAAGAATGCCAGCAATTACATCCCCAAGCCAATCATCATTGTTACGCATTTCTTACTGGGCGCCCTGAAGATAGTCAAGGTTATGGCTTTTCTGATGATGGTGAACCGTCAGGTACTGCAGGACGGCCAATGCTATCAGTTTTGCAGGGAAGTGACATTGGTGAAGTATGTGCAATAGTTGTTCGCTACTTTGGTGGGACTAAACTTGGCACTGGTGGGTTACAACGCGCTTATGGTGGTAGTGTTCGTCAAGCGCTATTGGTACTTGAAACTAGCATCAAAGTGCCTATGGTAGAAACACAATTAACTTGTGATTATGGACAGATAAAAGATGTCATGTATTTTGTTGAGCAAGCAAAAGGCGAAATTATTCAACAAGATTTTGCTGCACAAATAGAGTTGATTATTGCTTTACCCGAAGAGCAGTTAACAAAAGTTAAACAGCAACTACAAACACTTTCTTCTGGTTTACTAAACCTTAGGTCTAATGATTAACCAGAAAAGGATATTTTATGCCACATTGTATTATTGAGTACTCAGCAGAGCTTGTCGAAGAGATTAACATTAAAGAGCTGATGTCTCATGTTTTTGAAGGAGCAGCTCAGTCTGCATTATTTTCGACGACCGATATTAAAATAAGAGCGACAGCTTTTTGTGATTATTACGCGAAAAGCAGTAACGAGGACAACAAAAACCAACAACGTTTTATTCATGTTTGTTGTAAAATATTATCGGGTCGAAATTTAGAACAACGCCAATATCTTGCTAAATTACTATTAAGCGCACTTGTTAAGTTGAATATTAGCTCAGTATCATTAAGTGTAGAAGTAGTTGATATGGAGCGAGAGTCATATAACAAACAGGTTACTCAGACTTTTAAGACGAAATAAGTGATTTAAAGTCGCAGTGTTGATCTTTATGCTTTATTATCAAAAAAGAAGCTGTTTATTACTTTACTAAATAATAAAAATAACTCGTGCAAATAAAAAATATAATTCGAATTCTTGGTCTGTTGGTTGCCTTATTAAGCGTGACTATGCTGCCACCTGCATTAATATCATTGCTCTATCGTGATGGTGGCGGTGTTTCATTTCTTACTGCATTCCTCTTCTGCTTATTCGCCGGCTTACTCGCTTGGTATCCTTTTAAAAATGAACGTAGTGATTTGAGAGCGCGGGAAGGCTTTTTAATTGTGGTGTTATTTTGGGTGGTACTTGCCAGTTTCTCTGCAGTCCCGCTCTTACTGTTAGAAAATCCAAACTTATCAGTTGCTGACGCCTTTTTTGAATCATTTTCCGGCTTAACCACCACAGGGGCGACAATTCTTAAAGAGATTGATGGCTTACCGCATGCCGTGCTTTGGTATCGCCAGCAACTACAATGGCTTGGAGGTATGGGGATCATCGTTTTAGCCGTTGCCGTATTACCTATGTTAGGTATTGGTGGTATGCAGCTTTATCGTGCTGAAACACCTGGGCCAGTAAAAGATTCAAAAATGACCCCCCGTATTGCCGATACAGCAAAACATTTATGGTACATCTATTTATTTTTAACCATTTCTTGTGCAATTTGTTACTGGGGCGCAGGCATGTCTGCATTTGATGCTATTTGTCATGCTTTCTCTACTATCGCTATTGGTGGTTATTCGACACATACCGAAAGCATGGGGTATTTTAACAGCCCAGCCATTAATTTTGTTTGTGTCTTTTTCTTGCTAATAGCAGGTGTAAATTTTGCACTTCATTTTGCGGTATTACACAGCAGGTCATTGAAAAGTTATTTTTATGATCCTGAATTCAAAGTCTTTATTGCTATTCAGTTTGTATTAACGTTAATTTGTTTAATCGTTCTTTTAGCTACGGGCACTTACGAAGATGGTTTTGAAGCATTCGATCAAGCCTTGTTCCAGTCGGTTTCTATAAGTACTACTGCTGGCTTTGCTACAACCAGTTTTGCAGATTGGCCTACATTACTACCGATATTATTAATTTTTGCTAGCTTTATTGGTGGCTGTGCCGGTAGTACTGGTGGTGGTATGAAAGTGGTGAGAGTTGTACTTCTGTATTTACAAGGTTTACGAGAATTAAACCGATTAGTTCACCCTAAAGCGGTGTTTACGATAAAGTTAGGTCATAAAGCATTACCAGATCGTGTCGTTGAAGCAATATGGGGGTTTTTCTCTGCCTATGCTGCCGTTTTTGTTATTTGTATGTTGTTACTACTTGCAACAGGAATGGATGATATTACCGCTTTCACAGCAGTCGCTGCTTGTTTGAATAATTTAGGACCTGGCTTAGGTGCCGTAGCGGCAAATTTTGCAGAAATTACAGATTTTAGTAAATGGGTTTTAATTGTAGCGATGCTATTTGGTCGCTTGGAGATATTTACTTTATTAGTGCTCTTTACCCCAGCTTTTTGGCGTTCTTAATATGTAAACCCAATATGCTTATAAATAATAAAGCCCTTAAGATTTAAGGGCTTTATTGTTTTAATACGAAGATGTTTTTAATAAAAAGTTAGCGCGTCAACATGAAATAATTTTTCTACGTCATAAATATAACGTTTATTGACTAAGAAAAGAATAACATGATCTTCTGACATTATTTTTGTATCGGAGTGAGCAATTAGCACTTCTTCTTGTCGAACAATGGCGCCTATTGTTGTACCTGGCGGCAACTTAATGGATTGAATGGTTCGCCCAACCACTTTTGACGATTTTTCATCACCTTTAGCAATAATCTCAATAGCCTCTGCAGCTCCGCCACGCAAACTATATACGTTATCGATACTACCACGGCGCACATGTGTTAAGAGCGCTGAAATAGTGGCGTGCTGTGGTGAAACTGCAATATCAATATCACTGCCATGAACTAAGTCTATGTAAGCACTTCGTTGAATAAGTACCATCGCTTTACGAACACCTAAACGTTTTGCTAGTAGCGATGACATGATATTCGCTTCATCATCATTTGTTACTGCAATGAAAACATCAAACTGGTCGATGTGCTCTTCTAGCAGTAATTCTTGGTCAGAAGAGTCACCAGTAAACACGATAGTGTCGTTTAAGTCGGATGCTAAGTATTCAGCCCGCTTTGGTGAGCGTTCAATTAGTTTTACTTGATGATTTTTTTCTAAAATTCTTGCTAAACCTGCACCAATATTACCACCACCAGCGATCATAATTCTTTTGTATGGCGCTTCTAGTTTTTGTAGTTCATTCATCACCGCACGAATATGTATCGTTGCGGCAATAAAAAACACTTCATCGTCGGCTTCAATAACGGTGGTGCCAAGAGGTCGAATAGGTTTGCCGTTACGATAAATTGCAGCAACCCGAGTATCAACATTAGGAATATGTTCACGCAAGGTAGAAAGCGCATGGCCCACTAAAAGACCACCATAATAAGCTTTTACCGCGACTAAACTTACTTTTCCTTGAGCAAACTCTAATACTTGTAGTGCTCCAGGGTAATCAATTAACCGTGCGATATCACGAGTTACTAATTGCTCTGGGGCAATAACGTGATCAACAGGAATGTTTTTAGATTGAAAGAGTTCTTTTTGATAACGTAATATCTTTGCAGAGCGTATACGAGCAATTTTATTCGCGGTATTAAACAAAGAATAACAAATTTGGCAAGCGAGCATATTAGTTGCATCGTCGCTACTTACCGCGATCACTAATTCTGCGTCTTCAGCACCCGCCTGTTTTAATACGTCGGGGTGAGAGCCATTACCAACAACAACTTGCAAGTCCATTTTATCTTGTAGTTCATGAAGTGTTTCTGCGTTAGTATCAATTAACGTAATGTCGTTTCGTTCACCAACAAGATTTTCTGCTAATGTTCCGCCCACTTGTCCTGCGCCAATAATTATTATTTTCATAAGTTAACTTGCTATTATTTTTTCTAATTTAGCGTAGTAAAAACCGTCCATTGATTGTTCATTTGGTAATATTTGCCAACCAATATCGCTTTTCGCATTTGTTATTGGTACTAATCTAGCATTGTTATTCTCAGATACAAACTGTTGGATCTGTTGAATATTTTCTTCAGGCAAAATACTGCAAGTTGCATAAAGCAAAGTACCGCCAGGTTTAAGTAAAGACCAAATGTTTTCTAATATTTGCTGCTGTAATACCTTAAGCTTTTCAATATCATCAGCTTTTCTTAACCATTTAATATCAGGGTGACGGCGAATAACACCGGTACCAGAGCAGGGGGCATCGAGTAGAATACGGTCAAATAGTTGTCCATCCCACCAATCTTGTGAAGCGGCATCAGCAGCAATAACATTGGCCGATAAATTAAGGCGCGTTAAATTTTCTTTCACTCGTAGCAGACGATTTTCTTCAATATCAATGGCTGTCATCTGCGCTAAATCAGGTGTTAGCTCGAGAATATGACAAGTCTTTCCACCAGGAGCCGCACAGCAATCAAGGACAATATCACCTGCTTGACTATTTAATAACGTAGCAGCTTGTTGAGCTGCGCCGTCTTGAACGGAAACCCAACCATCAATAAACCCGGGTAATTTATTTACATCTATAGCATTAACCAGTTTAATCGCCGATGACTTTTCATCTACTAATTCTACAGCAATATCTTCTTGGCTTAATAACGTTAGGTATTCTGTAATATTGTGATGTTGTTGGTTAACCCTGAGCCACATAGGTGGACGTTCAAGATTCGCATCTAGAATAGCTTGCCATTGATCTGGATAAGCAACTTGCAGCTTTTTGATAAACCAACTTGGATGCGAATACTTTATTGCGTCGGGTAACTTGTTTGCAATATCGTCAGCGTCTTCTTTGGCTAAGTTACGTTGAATATTACGTAGCACGCCATTAATCAATCCTCTTAAAAAGTCGCACTTTAATGGCTTTGTTGCCGCTACAGTTTCACTTACAGCTGCGTGATCAGGAATACGTGTATGTTTTACTTGATAAATACCTACTAATATTAAAAAGTGACCAACACGTTGTTTACCCTTTAAGGGCTTATCCATAAGCTGGCGTAAGTCATATTCAAGCGCTGGTAAGTATCGTAAAACACCATAACAAAGCTCTTGTAAAAGACCTTTATCTTTACCTTCTACTTTAGCTTGTGCTTTTGGTAATTCATCACTAAGGCTTCTGCCTTTATCTACGACAGCAAAACAACACCTTGCTGCTAGGGCGCGAATATTAGTAGCCATTATGTTTCACTCAAATTGTGTTGGATAAAGCCATTGATGTTATTTTTTTCTGCAAACCATAATGCTTTACCATTTAAAATATCACGTACGGGTAAAGCTTTTTTACCGGGTAACTGTAATGACTCTAAACAGATAGAGCCTGAAGCTGTGGCAACAATGATCCCATTTTTGTTAGCGGAAATTATTGTCCCTGGTGTAAAACGATGAGCTTCATCAGAATAGCTGGCTTGCCATACACGGATACGATGCTCGGTTTGTTTTTCATCAGTGAAAGTAAATTGTGCCACAGGCCATGGAATGAAGGCGCGAATTTTACGGTGTAATACAGCTGCTGGTAATTGCCAATTTAATTCTGCTTCATCTTTTTCAAGTTTAGCGGCATATGTAGATGAGTCGTTATCTTGAGGCTCGACGTTATGTTTATTTTCAGCCATTAAGCCAAGAGTGCTAAGTAAAGAAACTGGGCCTAGCTTCGCTAGTTTTTCGTAGAGTGTTGCGCTGGTGTCTTGTTGAGTAATGGCACAGGTTGCTTTGGCTATCATATCGCCAGTATCTAATCCTCTATCCATTTGCATAATTGTCACACCGGTTTCTATATCTCCAGCTTCTAATGAACGTTGAATAGGGGCCGCGCCGCGCCATTTAGGCAATATTGATCCATGGACATTAACACAGCCTAAGCGTGGGGTTTCTAGAATAACCATTGGCAGTAATAAACCGTAAGCAACGACCACCATAATGTCAGCATTATAACTAGCCAGCTTTTCCTGAACGATAGCTTCTTTAAAATTAGTAGGCTGCTCTACAGTAATATTATGTGCTAATGCCAATTCTTTAGTGGCACAGGCGGTAAGCTTTTTACCTCGTCCAGCACGCTTATCAGGAGGGCTGTAAACGGCAACCACTTCATGATGAGAGTTTATGAGTGCCGCGAGATGTTGAGCAGCAAAGTCTGGCGTGCCAGCAAAAATAATTTTAAGAGCTTTAGACAAGGTTTTATTCCGAATTTTTATTATTTAAATATTATTAACTATTGGCTAAACGAGCTTCTTTTTCGAATTTCGTTTTTATACGTTGGCGTTTTAATGGCGATAAATAATCAACAAATAATTTACCATCTAGATGGTCTAATTCATGCTGAATACAAATTGCTAATAATTCAGTTGCGGTTAAGGTGAACTCTTTACCATCACGATCGAGTGCTTTTACGGTAACTTCTGTAAAGCGGTTAACTTTGGCGTAACAACCAGGCACAGATAAACAACCTTCTTCATTAATTTCTGTACTGTCGCTATGGCTAATTATTTCTGGGTTAATTAGAACATAAGGTTGTTCTTTATCTTCAGACACATCAATAACCACTATACGCTGATGAATGTTGACCTGTGTGGCAGCTAAGCCGACACCATTTTCGTCATACATGGTTTCAAACATGTCGCTAATAATTTGTTTAACATCACTGTTAACAGTTTCTACTTGTGCAGCTTTAGTGCGCAAGCGCTCGTCGGGAAATCTAAGTACGTTTAAAATAGTCATAAATCTTCAAAAAATTAGCGAAAGTTCGCATTGAGTGTTATGTTTCAATTTTAGCCATTAAATATAATTAATAATAGTGGTTTAGGCTAAAAGCTTAATATATCTGTTCAATAGGCGAACTATCATGCTAATACGTAGTATCTTGTTAATACTCAGCTTGTCTTTCTCTGTTTTTGTTAGCGCTGACGAATTAACTTTAAATAAAAATGCTCCAAAATCATATATCGTTAAAAAAGGTGATACTTTGTGGGATATTTCGGGAATATTCCTAAAGCAGCCTTGGTTATGGCCTAAGCTTTGGCGTTTAAATCCGGATATTAATAATCCTCATTTAATTTATCCTGGTGATGAACTACGCTTAGTTTTTGATGAAAATGGCCAACCCATGTTAGTACGTGGTAAACCTGAGCTTAAATGGTCACCTCGAACACGAGTGCAATTGAAAGATCAATCCGCGATTACAAGCCTACCTTTGAATGTGATTGAACCTTATATTAAGTATGGCAGTGTGCTATCTGAAGAAGAAATTGAAAAACTCCCATATATTTTAGGTAGTGACGAAGGGTATAAATCGAGCATTGATGGTTTTAATGTTTATGTGAATAGCGAGTTAGCAATGGGTAAAGGCTACGGTATTTATCAAAAAGGTGAAGCTATTTACGATCCTGAAACAGAAGAACTATTAGGCTACAGCATTCGCGTAGTAGGTACGGGTAAAGCACTGCGTACTGGCGATATGGATAATAATACACCTGCTACGTTATATGTTGACGGTGCCAAACAAGAAATTCGATCGGGTAATTTTCTTATTCCTGTGAATGATAATCAACAATATCCAGCCTTTTTTACGTTAAAGCCAGCTAGTGAAACGTTACGTGGACTTATTCTAAATACAGATAGTGGTTTGCGTGAATTTGGCAAACTAGAAGTGGTGATGATTAATCGTGGCAATGAACACGCTGTTGAACAAGGTGATATCGTTTCTGTAAAACGTACTAGCCCAGGCGTTATTGAGACCAGCAGTGGTCCTGTTTATAGTCAAAGCGCATCTCGTGGTAACCGTATGGCAAGCCTTAATAATTCTGACTATAATATGCCAGAAGAAGTCGTAGGTGAGATGATGGTTTTTAAAGTGTATGAGCAAGTCAGTTTTGCCTTGGTATTACGTTCAAGTAAACCGCTCCGATTACACGATATTGTTACTTCGCCAACGGTAAATTAAAAAAGAATAAATCTTACTTTAGTCGACAAGGAAGGTCGCTGGTCTTAAGGAGAAGACAGTGTCAATAAAGGATACGTCAGATGTTGTTGCTCGACAGGGGAGTGAGCATAAAGATAGAAGCGAGGGGCATTACTGGCTCGCGCTTAAACTTATACCAAGGCTAGCGAGTCACAAAAAGTTAACTTTAGTTAAACTTTTTGGGGTGACACAGCTTTTTCATCCATCACAAGAATTATCTTCATTAAGCTTATCTCAAAAGCAAATTACGGCAATTAGAGCTCCCGACTGGCAAAAAATTTCTCATATTTTTGACGCGACTCAACGTTGCGGTAGTGCAATAATTCCGATTACTGACTCTCGTTATCCATTACAGTTAAAACAAATTTATGATCCCCCTCTTGTTTTATTTGTACAAGGCAATGTTGCCTTGTTAAATCAACAACAAATTGCGATGGTGGGTAGTAGAAATGCCAGTGTCAATGGTCGAGAGAATGCTTTTGAATTTGCTCAATTGTTAGCAAACTCAGGGTTAGTTGTCACCAGTGGTTTAGCATTAGGAATAGATGGTGCTGCTCACAAGGGAACTATAGCGGTAAGTGGGAAAACCATTGCTGTGGTGGCTACCGGATTAGATCAAGTTTACCCGGCGAGACATCGGTTATTAGCAAAAAACATCTTAGACAATAATGGAGCGATCATCAGTGAATTCATACCTGGTACTCCCCCTAAACCTGGGCATTTCCCAAAGCGTAATCGCATCATTAGTGGTTTAAGTCACGGGGTACTAGTGGTTGAAGCGACCATTAAAAGTGGTTCTTTAATAACCGCTCGTTGTGCTATTGAGCAAAACCGTGACGTGTTTGCAATGCCCAGCACAATTAATAATTCTCAAGCTAAGGGTTGTCATTGGTTAATTAAACAAGGAGCTAAACTTGTTGATGATATTGCCGATATAATAGATGAAATAGAATTGTTGCCAGAAAATGGTCTAAACTTAACTCTAAACAAGGAGAAAAAACAAACGTCCGAAAAAAGTGAGAAACAAAACTTGTTTAACGATTCATTGTTAGCTAGTGTGGGTTATGAAATCACTCCCGTAGATATTGTGGTTTCCCGAAGTAAACTACCCATAGATGTAGTGCTAACTCGGTTAACAATGTTAGAGCTTAAAGGTCTGGTTGCTACGGTTCCAGGAGGTTACCTTAAAGTAAAATAGGGGCTAATTATGTTTGATATACTGATGTATCTTTTTGAAAATTATATACATAGTGAAGCCGAGATTATGGTGGATCATGAGTCATTAACTGATGAACTTACCCGTGCAGGCTTTCATCAAGACGAAATATATAAAGCGCTAAGTTGGTTAGAAAAACTAGCCGCTTTACAAGACACAGATGCTTATCCATATTTAACGCGAGTAGGGCGCCGTTCAGTTCGTGTTTATACTGATAACGAAATGCAATTACTTGATGTTGAATGTCGGGGTTTTCTTCTATTCCTAGAGCAAGTGAATGTACTTGATTTTACCACCCGAGAAATGGTGGTTGACCGCGTAATGGAATTAGACACTCAGTTCTTTTCAATTGACGACCTTAAATGGGTTGTACTGATGGTGTTATTTAACGTGCCCGGCAAAGAAAGTGCGTACTCACAAATGGAAGACCTCATTTTTGATGAACAAGAAGGCCCATTACACTAAATGATAATGGTAAAGTTCGCTTAAGCCTTACTAATCATGGCATAATGACTTCAACAATTTTCTGGTGAATGCATTATGCCTAATTCTGATAAACCCTTATTTTCCAAGCACGAACATGCTTTAGAGAAAGCGTATGAAGTGTGTCCTGAATGCGGCAGTGACATTCTTATAAAGAATAGCAAATCAGGAAAGTTTTTTGGTTGTGCTTCTTATCCTGCTTGTGATTTTACTCGTCCAGTGGTTGAACACGAACGTGTTGAAGATAAAATATTACCGGGTACTCAATGCCCTGAATGTCAAAATGAACTTGCCGTAAAACAAGGCCGCTACGGTATGTTTATTGGTTGCTCTAATTATCCACAATGCCATCATATTGAAGATACCAGTGGTCAAGAAGACGCGGGTGTCGCTTGTCCACAATGCCAAAAGAAGGGCAAACAAAGCGAATTAATTGAGCGCACCAATCGTTACGGCAAAACATTCTATTCTTGCGAGCAATATCCTAAATGTAAGTACGTCATTAACTACCCTCCCGTAGCTGAAAAATGTCCAGAATGTCAATGGCCTATCTTAGTAAAGAGAAAAATGGCCAGCGGTAATGCCATAATATGTCCAGAAAAGAAATGCACCTACAAACGTAAAGAGATATAATGCGCGCAATTATTTAACTAAACCTCTGGAGAGACAAAATGTCATCAACTTTTGTTGCTATTTTAATGGGGTCAGATTCTGACCTACCTGTTATGCAAGCTACTATCAGCGTTTTAAAAACTTTTGGTATTGAACATGAAGTACGTGTTCGTTCCGCTCATAGAACACCTGATGCAGCTAAAGCTTATGTAAAAGATGCTGAAGAACGTGGTTGTAAAGTATTTATATGTGCTGCTGGATTAGCTGCTCATTTAGCGGGTGCGGTTGCAGGTATGACTACTCGTCCTGTTATTGGTGTTCCTGTTGATAACGGGCCATTACAAGGTCATGATGCATTGCTCTCAACAGTGATGATGCCGGGCGGTATTCCTGTTGCAACGGTTGCTATTGGTAAAGCTGGCGCAAAAAATGCTGGTTATTTAGCGGCACAAATCCTAGGTATTGCAGATCAATCTATTGCTGATAAAGTAAAAGAAGAACGCGCGGCTAATGCGGTTGCTTTACTTGCAAAAGATGAAGCAATGCAAGCAAAATTAAGCTAAACCTTAATTTGTCATTTTAAAAACCAGCAAATTGCTGGTTTTTTTATGCCCTGAATTTACTGTTGGTATTTTAAGGTTAACTTCATAAAAATATAATCAACTCATCATTGTTTGGCGTGGGCAGGCTTGCTCATTAGACCAAAGGATGATTTTCATACAAAATAATTGGCGTAAACTATTCTTCAAAGAGTGCAAAAATTAAAGTAGCAAGCAATAGCTACCTGTACTGTTATTATCATGAGGAAAGCCAATGAACAATATATATAACCAAGGCTTAGATAAAGTCGCAGCCAATAACCAGCCTTTAACACCTATAAATTTTTTAAACCGAACAGCCGATGTTCATCCTGAGCGAGTTGCCATTATTCATGGAAAGCAGGAAATCACTTATCGAGAATATCGCCAAAATGTTAGGCGATTAGCGTCAGCCTTAATGCAACGCGGCGTAAAACCCGGAAATACCGTGGCTATTATGGCGGCTAATATTCCTGCCTTTTTAGATGCTCATTATGGCGTGCCATTAACAGGTGCAGTATTACACTCTGTAAACATTCGATTAGATGCACAAAGCATTGCCTTTCTTTTTGATCATGGCGAATGTGATGTGTTGTTAACAGATACCGCTTTTTCATGTGTAGTAAAAAAAGCGCTAACGTTATGTGCAAGACAACCCCTAATAATTGATATTGACGATGTAATGAGTGAAGGGGGGGAACGGTTAGGTTGTATTGAATATCAAGATTTACTTGCCGAAGGCAACGAAAATTTTACTGGAAGTTTGATCCATGATGAATGGCAAGCGCTGGCGTTGAATTATACGTCAGGCACTACCGGTAATCCTAAAGGTGTGGTGTATTCACATCGCGGTGCCTATTTAAATTCTGTTGGCAATAATATGATATGGCCATTAGGTAATAACTCAGTCTACCTTTGGACACTGCCAATGTTCCATTGTAATGGTTGGTGTTTTCCTTGGACCGTCGTTGCTATGGGGGGAACACAAGTTTGTTTAAGGCAAGTTGAAGTTAGTGCGATTGTTGAAAGTTTAATTGAACATAATGTCACGCACTTTTGTGGGGCACCAATAGTACTGAATATGATTTTAAATGCTGATAAAGAGCTATTATCCAAAGTTCCACGTGGAATAAATATTATGACTGCAGGCGCACCACCTCCACCATCAGTGATCAAGGGCATGGAAAGTATGGGCTTTGATATCACACAAGGGTATGGTTTGACTGAAGTTTATGGTCCATGTGTTGTGAGTGAGTGGAAAGATGAATGGAATGATAAATGCGATGATGAGCGAGCGGCGTTAAAAGCACGTCAAGGTGTACGATACCCAACCCAAGAAGACGTTGATGTTTTAGATCCAGAAACAATGCAACCCGTGCCTAGTAATGCTGAAACTGTCGGTGAAATTATGTTTCGCGGTAATAGCATGATGAAAGGCTATTTAAAAAACGATAAAGCCACGAATGAAGCATTTAAGCATGGCTGGTTTCATTCAGGCGATTTAGCCGTTAAGCACCCTGATGGTTATATTGAAATTAGAGATCGTTCGAAAGATATCATAATATCTGGAGGTGAAAACATTTCTTCTGTAGAAGTCGAGAGTGTTTTGTACCAACACCCAGATATTCTAGAGGCGGCCGTTGTAGCTAAAAAGGATGACCAATGGGGAGAAACACCCTGTGCCTTTGTATCTTTAAAACGTGGTCGTTGTGTTACAGAGCATGATATTATTAGTTTTTGTCGAGCACATATGGCTAAATTTAAAGCTCCAAAAAACATTGTTTTTAGTGACTTGCCAAAAACCTCTACAGGAAAAGTTCAGAAGTTTATATTGAGAGAAAAAGTAAAAAGCCTTTCATAAATGTAATGTGTTTAATTTTATCTATCGAATAAACGTTAAATGGAATTAAACACTTATTTTATCTCTGGGATAAACGCCGTATAATCGACAAATAACTTTCTTATTTTTCATTGATACATATATGATGACTTCTGTCGAAGAAGCTTATTGCCAAGGTGGCATCATTGCTTACCCAACTGAAGCCGTATTTGGTTTAGGTTGTGATCCTGATAATTCACAAGCGATTGAAAAACTTCTTAGCATTAAAAACCGTTCGCCTGACAAAGGCCTGATCTTGCTTGCTGCAAGTTACTCACAATTGCTCCCTTATATCGATGACAGTAAAATACCACAAGATAAACTCGACAGCGTATTATCACAATGGCCAAACGGCATTACGCAATTAATACCCAAAAGTAGTGGAACTCATAAATTACTTACTGGAATATTTCCCACAATAGCTGTTCGAGTAACGAGTCAGCCTGATGTTGTAGCCCTTTGTAATAAATTCAATAAGCCGATAGTTTCTACTAGTGCTAATTTATCAGGTCAACAACCTGCAAAAACTTGGCAAGATGTTGAAGAGACGTTATCTGATGCAATTGATTTCATCATAAAAGGTAAGACATTAGGTTATACTCAACCTTCAAAAATAATTGATGCACTGACCGGAGAGACAATTCGCGCATGAGCCAAGTAAATATAGATACGGTTATTGAATTTTTAAAATCACTACAAGACAATATTTGTTCGGCATTAGAAACTGCTGACGGTAGTGGAAAATTTATCGAAGACAACTGGACTCGTGCTGAAGGTGGAGGTGGAGGTGGTCGCACAAGAGTTTTAACAGACGGAAGTGTTGTTGAGCAAGGTGGCGTTAACTTTTCTGAAGTTTCAGGTGATAAACTGCCTCCTTCAGCGAGTGCACACCGTCCAGAGTTAGCCGGGAGAAGTTGGCGTGCATGTGGTGTTTCATTAGTTATTCACCCTAAAAACCCTCATATTCCGACATCACATGCTAATGTGCGGTTTTTTATCGCTGAAAAAGAAGGTGAAGAGCCGGTCTGGTGGTTTGGTGGTGGTTTTGATTTAACTCCTTTTTACCCGGTAAAAGAAGATGTCGTGCATTGGCACCAAACCGCAAAGTCACTCTGTCAGCCTTTTGGTGATAATGTCTATAACGAACATAAAAAATGGTGCGACGAGTATTTCTACTTGAAACATCGAAATGAAACTCGTGGTGTCGGTGGTTTATTTTTTGATGATTTGAACAACTGGGATTTTGACACCTGTTTAAATTACATAAAAGCCGTTGGCCAAGGTTTTATTGATGCTTATGTGCCTATAATTGAAAACAGAAAAAACACCGAGTTTTCAGAACAACAACGCCAATTTCAATTATATCGACGTGGTCGCTATGTTGAATTTAACTTGGTATTTGATCGCGGTACATTATTTGGTTTGCAATCTGGTGGACGTACTGAGTCAATTTTAATGTCGATGCCACCCTTAGCACGTTGGGAATATAATTATCAGCCAGATCCTGCGAGTAAAGAAGCGGAGCTTGATGCGTATCTTGTCCCTCAAAACTGGTTAGCAGGAGCTTCATCATGACCGATAAAAAGCCACTAGGTTTCTTCTCGCGCTTGGCTCCAGCAACCCAAAATAGTTTTTTGGGTTTTAAAGCGGCATATCAACATGAAATGGCATTTCGCCAAGAAGTGCTATTATTTTTAGTCACCACACCGCTGGCGGTTTGGTTGGCTAATGGTTTTGTTGAATTTGTGTTATTGATGTCAGGCATCGTGCTTATTCTTATTGCAGAGTTACTTAATTCAGCGATAGAAGCTGTGGTGGATCGCATTGGTTTAGAAAGACATGAGTTGAGTGGTCGAGCAAAAGATTTAGGCTCAGCTGCGGTGTTTGTCGCGTTAAGTTATTTCGCTTTAGTTTGGATTTATAAAATTTACACTATATTTTGATATCAAATCTTTTAATCATACAAAAAAAGCGAGAGGGTTATACTTCTCGCTTATTTTTTAAGTTTTTTTTGTATGATTTACTTTGATGAAGGCATAAAGATATTAGTAAAACGAGGTAGGCATACATAGCATTTTTCTTGTGTTTTTTGGGTTTGTAGCCAACATTGTAAAAAATAGTTAAGCAAGATGATTTATTTGCGCTAGGTCAAGTTTTAATTAGTAACTATCTATACAATCAGCGTCATTAAATACCCAGATACAAAACATGGATTTTTCTCATGACAAAAAGTGTACTTACATTAGCTATTTTAACTTCGTTTTCACTAACGGCTATAGCCACTGACTATAGCGCAGGCGATATAGTTGTTCGTGGAGGTGCCACTATGGTTGCTCCTGACAACGATAAGCTAGGTGTCTTTGTCGAAGCATTAGGCGGAGATACACCGTTATCAATTTCTGTTGATGACAACACACAAATCGGCTTGAATGTTGTGTACTTCTATACAAAGAACTGGGCAGTTGAAGTGTTAGCGGCAACACCGTTTACGCATGACATCACTATTCATGATCCAAAAGGCATTTCAGCGGGAATATTTGGGGCAAATGTTGATGGGGTCACTTTAGCTGAAGTCTCTCAATTACCACCTACTATCAGTGCTTTATATTACTTTGATAGTGCTTCTCACTTCAAACCGTACGTTGGTTTTGGGGTTAATTATACGATTTTCTTTGACGAAAATTTTAAAAGTACGCCTGGTAGTTTAGGTTTCAATGATTTAAAACTTGATGGTTCATTGGGTTTTTCTGTACAAGTAGGCGCAGACTACCAACTTAACGATAAGTGGCATGTGAATGCTTCAGCTCGTTATATTGATATTGGCACCGATGCAAATTTCAAAATTGGCGATATTAAAGGTTCAGCTGAAGTGGATGTTGACCCTATGGTTTATTCAATCATGTTAGGTTATAAGTTTTAATTATCAGCTTTAAAAGCTAAACATCATAAGGCAGTCATATTTTGTATAAAAGTGACTGCTTTTTTTATGTTCATCAATCCATGATTGCGATAGGCTTAATAAAAATTAACTAAACAGTATCTTCCATGGATCAATATCGAGTTTTTGGTAACCCCATAAAGCAATCTCGTTCGCCTTTCATTCATCAATTGTTTGCGAAACAAACCCAGCAACAACTTAATTATCAAAGTGAATATGTTGAAGTAGAACAATTTGAAGAAACAATAAAAAGTTTTATAAAAAGTGGGGCTAAAGGAGCTAATATCACTGTGCCCTTTAAAGAGCGGGCGATGGTATTATGTGATCAACTAACCGAGCGTGCTCAACTAGCTGGTGCAGTTAATACATTAACTTTTGTCGAAGGTAAAATATGTGGTGACAACACTGATGGCGAAGGTCTCGTAAAAGATTTACTTAATAATAATATACCATTGAAAAATAGTCGGATTTTATTATTAGGGGCTGGAGGAGCAGCTAAAGGTGTACTTTTACCATTATTAGCACAAGCACCAGAATCAATTGTTATAGCCAACAGAACCGTAAGCAAAGCAGAAGATTTAATTAAAAAATTTAAAAATGATAAATTATCAGCTTCAGAGTTTGATGCACTAGGTGAAACAAAATTTAGCCTTATTATAAATGCAACATCAGCAAGTTTAACGGGGAATGTCCCTCCTATTACAAAAGAATGTGTCGCTAATACCTATTGTTACGATATGGTCTATGGCCAAGAGCTCACGCCATTTTTATTATGGGCAAAAGAGCACGGAGCAACGAAAGTTATTGATGGTCTGGGCATGTTAGTAGGGCAGGCGGCAGAAAGTTTTAGAGTATGGCGAAATGTTTTACCTGAAATTGCCCCGGTATTAAAGCAATTAAGAACAAAGGGGGGATCATGAATCAACAAATAATTTTCAACGATGATATTTGCTTTGATGACCACCAACAAGGCTGGATATTTACAGGTTTACTTTCAGGAGAACGTATCAATATTTTTATTAAAAGCAAAAAACATACTGAACTTAATAACGCGTTAAAATTTGACTTAGAAGAATTAGTAGAACAATGGCTCGAAGAAAACGAGCCACCAACAAATAATAAAATTAGTCTGTAAATAAAAGGTTATCCCTTACAATTGAGCAAGGTATTCATTCTTGAGAACAACATAATTAATGGCTGATTTACTGAGGAAGTCTTGCTCACTCTCTTTCAATACTCTTATTTGTTTTACGGGGTTACCAACATATAGGTAACCACTCTCTAACGTTTTATGAGGAGGAACCAAAGAACCTGCACCAATGAATACATCATCTTGAATAACAGCACCATCCATAATTATCGCCCCCATACCAACAAGAATTCGATTACCTAGCTTACAGCCGTGCAACATACATTTATGACCAACCGTAACGTCATCACCGATTATTAAAGGATTACCTTCAGGGTTAGCTGCGCTTCTGCGGGTAACATGCAATACAGTACCATCTTGAATATTGGTTCTGTCACCTATAGTAATAGTATTAACATCCCCCCTAGCAGCCACTAATGGCCAAATACTCACATCGTTTCCTAATGTGATATCACCAACAAGCACTGAAGACTCATCAACATAGACATTTTGCCCTAATTGCGGAGTGATTTTGTTATACATACGGAAGCAAGTTTTATTCATAATAGACATTAGATTGTTAACTGGTTCGTTTATCTTAGCAAATAAGTACAAAAGTATGAAAATATAAAGAGCATGAATGAAATAGATAAAAAAAAGGAAAATGTGAAACATGAACTTAGGTGGTTAAAAAACAGAAGGTTTGTTCGAATAAACCTCATTAAAAACGTGGGCTGTATGTAAAGTGACCGAACAAACAGTTATTTAAGATTTATGACAAAAAATGATTGACGCCCAGCGAAAAATGTCTAGAATGCGCTCCAGTTCCAAAGGGCAACCCAAAGAGCTGTTTTGATAAGTTAACTCTTCAGATACTCTCTAAAAAGTCTAACTTAACGTTTTAAAATATGATTTTGAATCTTCTGAAAAGAAAGTTTAAAAAACTTAAATAAAACGTTGACATCGAAACTGAGACGCGTAGAATGCGCATCTCGCT
>Ga0209291_1000623_pt1 | contig 33505 bp, 34 predicted proteins | sample GOMGulsemesocosm_FD_184633 | JGI IMG/M metagenome (GOLD analysis project Ga0209291, IMG submission 184633) | Methane-oxidizing microbial communities from mesocosms in the Gulf of Mexico - GOM9B Gulf of Mexico (SPAdes) (version 2) | ecosystem: Environmental > Aquatic > Marine > Cold seeps...
CCACGTGCAATGGCGGTTCTTGATCCGGTTAAATTAGTCATTACTAATTATCCAGAAAATCAAACCGAGCAATTAATTGCTCCTGCGCATCCTAAACTAGATATGGGTTCTCGTACGTTACCATTTAGTCGTGAACTATTTATTGATCGTGCGGATTTCCGTGAAGAAGCGAACAAGAAATATAAACGTTTAGTATTAGGTAAAGAAGTTCGCTTACGCAATGCATACATTGTAAGAGCCGATGCAGTTGTAAAAGATGATACGGGTAATATCATTGAAATTCACTGTACTTACGATGATGAAACACTAGGTAAGAACCCAAGTGATGGTCGTAAAGCGAAAGGTGTTATTCATTGGGTATCAGCTGCTGATGCTGTTGATGCGGAAGTACGTGTTTATGATCGCCTATTTAAAATAGAAGATCCTGCAAGTGTTGAAACATTAGAAGAAGCATTGAATGAAGAGTCATTAGTTGTTATCAAAACAGCTAAAGTTGAACCGGGCCTTGTTGCTGCACAACCTGCAAGCGCATACCAGTTTGAACGTGAAGGTTACTTCTGTGCAGACAGTAAAGATTCAACAGCGGATAAACTTGTATTTAACCGTACAGTGTCTTTACGCGGCTAAGTCTTTTTTATAGGACTCGTGTAACACCAAGGAATAATATTTGTTTCTTGGTGTGATTTAAAGGTAAAAAATAGGTATAAAAAAGGAGCTAATAGGCTCCTTTTTGTTTATCTACTGTTTAGTGCGTAATTATTTATGATTACACTTGCCATCTAATGAACGGCCATACAAGTATAAACTGTGGGCTTGTAATGACATATCATTTTCAGCTGCAATGCCACGTTGGCGATCTTCGATCAGGTCATCATGGAATTCAATTACGTGGCCACAGTCAAGGCATACAAGGTGGTCATGGTGGTTTTGAGTTGCCAGCTCAAAAACAGACTTACCGCCTTCAAAATAATGACGAGTAACAATACCTGCGTCATCAAATTGGTTAAGAACCCGATATACTGTCGCAAGCCCAATTTCCTCACCTTTGCTGAGCAATTGTTTGTATAGTTCTTCGGCACTGGTATGCTGACTGCTAGGGAGTTGTAATAATTCTAAAATTTTGATTCTTGGCAGTGTTATTTTTAATCCTGCTTTTTTTAATGCGGTTTTTCTATCAGTCATAACGTACTCATTTTTAAAATAGAGAAAAGTATATTTTCTTTACATTCTTAACCATTATATGACGAGACGCAAAAACAATAAACCTCATATTTGTTAAAGCGGGATTTAAATACAAAAAATTAAGTGTTAATCTTGCATTCTTCTGGTCTGGTACGGCCTATTGTTGTTTAGTGGGGATGTAATGCAACAATTATTTAAATATTCAAAAGTGATTCAATCAGGCCTTAATATGTGGCCCCCCTTTCGTGGAGCTGGCATTCGTATTGATGAATTATCAGCGGATTACCTACGTTGTAGCGTATCACTAAAGTTCCGTTGGTGGAACAAGAATGCGAATCGTACTCAGTATGGTGGAAGTATGTTTTCGATGACAGATCCGATTTATCCACTAATGTTTATGGGTATTTTAGGTAAAGAATACGTTGTGTGGGATAAAGCAGCTGAAATTGAATACATTGCACCCGGTAAGGAACGATTACTGGCTGAATTCGAGCTGAGCCCTCAACAGATAGCTGATATTAGAGACGCAACAAAAACGGGTAGGAAAATATTTCCACAGTTTGATGTGTTAATTAAAGATGCAAATGGTACGGAAGTCGCGAAGATAAAACGTACATTATATATTCGTAAAAAAGAAAAGTACTGTTTATCTGAAACTGCGGTCGCATAATAACGCGTTAGTATGGCTGTATTGGAGAAAGGGATAAGTAGAAGTAAAAGGTAAATAACGGTAAAACACCACTTTACCCTTTACTTGATATACCCTCATTATTTTTAGCTGCTGATTATGCAGCTAAAAATTATTAGGGTATAAACTAAAAGATTAGTCTTCTAGTTCTGCAAGACACATTTCGCTGTGGATTTGGTTTACCCAAGCTTCAACACGTTCTGCTGTTAGTTCTGGTTGACGATCTTCATCAATACCTAAACCAACAAAGTGGTTGTCATCTGTGAGTGCTTTCGATGCTTCGAAATCATAACCTTCAGTTGACCATTCACCGATTAATGTACCGCCTTTTGCTTCAACAACGTCACGTAATGTGCCCATTGCATCAAGGAAGTACTCAGCGTAATCTTCTTGGTCACCACAACCAAAGATTGCAACTAGCTTATCAGAAAAATCAATTTCTTCTAGTGAAGGCATAAAATCATCCCAATCACATTGAGATTCGCCATAATACCAAGTTGGAATACCTAAAATTAATAGGCTGAACTCGTTAATATCTGTCGTTGTTGATTTTGCTATATCTTTAACATCAACAAGTTTTTTACCCAGTTGTTTCTGGATCATCTTAGCAACTACTTCAGTGTTACCAGTGTCACTACCAAAAAATAAGCCTACGCTAGCCATTCTTAAATTATCCTAATAGTTTTAATTTAAACTTATTGCGCTATATGTGTTTGCAGTAATTGTTGTATATATTCACTGCGCGTCATATTAGCACTTTTTGCTTTTATATTTAACATATCAAACAAGTCTTGTTCGACCTTTAATTCAATACGTTTGAATCCATTAGCCTTATCTCGGCTTAATTGATTACGTTTATTCTGTTTCAACTGCTCTTTACGTGATAGCGGATTGGTTTTGGGTCTTCCAGCACGCTTTTCTTCAGCAAAAAGGTCAATCGTCGTTCTATCGAAACTTTCCTTTGCCACGTTATATTCGCCATTGCAGTTAATACGATGAAATTATTAAATCTGGGTTTCCCAGACAGTGATCAATACTTCTTTAAAAACAAAACCAGCCATACCAAAGCAGAGTACAAACCAAACAGCCATACGTCCAAACTGAGGTACGTTACCTTTTTTTAGTACGTCGTGAATTGCCATGCCAATTAAGAAAAACAGCACAACAAAGAACAATTTAGTGCCGACAGATTCAATTAAGTCAATGTATTCATACAACATAACAATGTTCACCTAAAGTACGTAACAGTATCTACTTAGAGTACGAATGTGCAAATATATCACAATGTGGCTAATGACTAAATAAAAAATCGACTATTATTTTGTTAAATATCATCGGTTTTTCTGCATGTAACCAGTGCCCAGTGCCTTGTATTAGTTTTGCCTTCGCTTGTGGAAAATATTTAGCGATAGCTGGTTTATGGTCATTGGTTATGTAGTCAGAATTCATGCCTTTAATAAATAGTACTGGTTTATCATACTGTTTATTTATTGCCGGCCAGTCAGAAATAGAATCGTATTGAGAAATAATAGTATCTAGCGCGTAGTGAAAATCAAATCGTCCTTGCTCATTTTTATATAATCCTTTCAATAAAAACTGTTGAACACCTGCTTCTTCTACATATTCGGCAAGCTTTGATTGTGCTTCACTACGTGTGGTAATATCGCCAAGTGGAATGTTTTTTAATCCTGCGAAGACATTATCGTGTCGAGGTGGGTAATTAACTGGTGCAATATCGGCTATCGCTAAACTGGTTACGCGGGTAGGGAAATTAAGCGCTGTTCGCATGGCGATCTTACCACCCATTGAATGACCGACTAGATGCGCCTGTTCGATCGTCAAATGATCCATCAGCTGAATAATATCATTTGCCATATCATCATAATGCATACTATTATGACGCATAGATAGACCATGGTTTCGAACATCAACTGCGATCACTTGATGATCCGTTTTTAATTGTTTAATTAGCATGCCCAAGTTTGTTGCACTGCCAAATAAGCCATGGATAACGATAACAGGATCACCCTGACCGTATATTTTGTGATTAAGTAACATATATTTCTCCGTAATTGTGGCTGATTCTACCGCAATAATTACGTCATTGTCGTGTATGAATCGTTGATAAATGCATCACAGAGGTAATATTTTTTCTATAAGCATAGAGAGAAATCTATTCACAAGGTATAATTAAACCAAATTTATAAGCAAGGATTTACTAGTTAAATATGAAGACGATTGAGCTTGAAGACGACCTATATCGTTATATTGCTAGTCAAACGAAAGATATTGGCGAAAGTGCATCAGATATTTTACGTCGCTTACTTGGTGTACCTGATAGTGACTGTGCAGATTTAACAAATGTTGAAGTATTGCCACAGCCTGTAGAGAACATCAACAGTGAGACTAAGCAAACGGTAACTAATTCACCGGCAGTAGTAGAGCCGACACCTGTATCTGCACCGATTGTTGTAGAGCCTGTGGTTGTCAGCCATTCTACACTGCCAGCCAGTATCGATAAGCTTATTAAAAATAAGAAATTTAAAGAGACGACTGTTTCGGTGACTAAATTTATACAGATATTATCTGTATTATATGCAGAAAACCCGAAAGAGTTTGATAGTGCGACTGATATTAAAGGCCGTAAACGTATTTACTTTGCAAAATCGGAAAGTGAATTGTTAAGTGCTGGTAGTACGACTAAACCTCGCCATATTGAGAATACGCCATATTGGGTTATTACTAACACTAATACGGGGCGTAAACGTAATATCATTACACAACTAATGGCTGAAATGGGCTATACCCATGCGCTGATTGATGCTGTAAGTCAATCAATCTAATTCGCAGCCTTCTGACAGGGTATCTAAAATGTGCTTAAGCTTCACGCTGACATTATTTGAGATACCTTGTCTATTTTATCCTTCTATATCCTTTCTTAAATTATGATCGACCTGCTTAAGCTACAGCGTGCAAGTACACTAAAAAGTCGAAGCACTCTGATATTTTTATTTATTTTTCTTATTGCCGTTATTTTAATTTCGCTTGCCTCTGGCCGTTTCAATATTAGCGTTAATGATATTTTTGATGGTTTATCACCTTTACAGCAACAAGTGTTATTTGATTTACGTTTCCCACGTATTGTAACTGCAATTTTAGTTGGCGCTGCGTTAGCTGTTGCTGGTTGTATCTTGCAAGTGTTACTCGCTAATTCGTTAGCAGAGCCTGGCGTTATCGGCATTTCATCGTTTGCTAGTTTGTTTGCTGTGTTATCTATTGTCTTCCTTGATACTTTGTTCCCACAGTGGGCGGGCCTACAGCATTATATTTTACCATTATCGGCTTTTATCGGGGCAAGCTTAGTCACGTATTTACTTTATCGAGTGACAAAGAATAACTTACCCACCACAAAGATCTTATTACTTGGCGTTGCGATCGGGATCTTTTCTGGTGCCATTATGACTTGGCTGTTGTATTTTTCAGATGACAGTAGCATGCGACAAATGCTGTATTGGATGATGGGTAATTTAGCATATGGATCTGAACTTATTTATATTGCCGTCATTCCTTTGAGTTTTAGTTTTTTGTGGATCATGCGCCGTATTGATGCGCTGAACCTTTTACAGTTTGGTGAGCTGGGTGCCTTTCAATCGGGTATTGATGTTCCTAAATTACGTATTCAGCTTATTTTATGTGTGGCTGTACTCACCGGAGTGTCGGTATCGATGGCGGGTGTAATTAGTTTTATTGGGTTAGTGATCCCGCATATTTTACGTATATTAGTGACGAGTCAATTACGTTTTCTTGTACCTGCTTCAGCATTGTTGGGCGCGGCTTTTTTATTACTTGCGGATTTAATTGCTCGTAGTATGTTTGCAACCGCGGAGTTACCTGTAGGGGCGATCACGGCAAGCTTAGGCGCCCCTTTTTTCATCTATTTACTGTTGCGAAAGCAAGTAGTATAGCAACATATCATTATGGATAAATTAAAATATACGATGGGGACATCTCCAATATTAACGTTAACCGATGTTAACTATCAGCAGCGATTACATGATATTAATGTATCGATAAATAAAGGGAGCTGTTTGTTTTTATTAGGGCCTAATGGTAGTGGCAAAAGTACATTACTCTCCATCTTAGCTGGTCATGTACAGCCATGTAAAGGTGCTTACTTATTAGCTGAACATTCTATTTCGTCTTATCCTATTGCTAAGTTGGCTCGCCAGCGTGCCTGGTTACCGCAAGTATCTCCGCCACCTTTCGCCATTCCGGTTTATCAGTTTGTTGCTTTGGGTTTACACCCTCTGGGTATTAACCTTGAAGATGAAGAAGCATGTCGGGTGATAAATCAATTATTATCTCGATTAGATATCACCAAGCTGGTTGAGCGTAATTGCGATCAATTGTCGGGTGGTGAATGGCAGCGGGTGCTTATTGCCCGTACATTAGTACAAGTATCACCGTTATTAAATCAACAATCGATTTTATGTTTATTGGATGAACCATTAACAGGGCTTGATTTAAAGCATCAAATTGAAGTGCTACAGATGTTAAGAGAATTTTCAGAACAAGGCGTTACGATCATTGCATCTATCCATGATCTTAATCTCGCTCTTAATCATGCTTCTGAAGTACTGCTATTAAATGCTGGTACCGTTGTTGGGCAGGGCTCTGCGAGTAAAGTGTTAACCGTAGATTCGATTAAACAAGTCTATGATGTTGATACCGAGATGCTGGCTGTTAATGGTCGCCAATTTATTGTTTCTGCAGCACTGCCTGCGTCTGTTTAACTCTTGAATCTAAGTTATAAATGAGGACACAGCCTTGGAATTACGTAATACACCTGTCGATGACATCGAATTTTTAGGTCATCAGGTTTACGTTAAACGTGATGATTTATTAGATGTGGCTTTTAGCGGTAATAAAGCCCGAAAGTTTTATCATTTCTTACAACAAGATTTATCACAGGTTGATATCTTAATTGGCCACGGTTCTGCGCAAGCTAATTCGTTATATTCTTTGTCTATATTAGCCAAATTAAAGCAATGTCAGTTGCACTATTATGTTGATCACTTGCCTCAGTATTTGATTGATAATCCGCAAGGTAATTATCGTGCAGCGTTAGCACAGGGCGCTAAGGTTATCGTTGCCGACTCGAATAGTCTGTCTGTTATTGAACATATACAGCAACAAGTACTACCGGCTTTAAAAACACAAGGTCAGAGCGTTGTTTTTATTCCTGAAGGTGGTCGCTGTCAATATGCGGAAACAGGATTAAAAATACTAGCCAATGAGATTATGGCGTGGGCTAAATCAAATTCGTATGCTGATATTCGTGTTGTGTTGCCTTCTGGTACCGGAACTACGGCACTATTTTTGCAAAAACATTTACCCTTTGAAGTACAGACTTGTGCTTGTGTTGGCGGTGATGATTATTTACAGCAGCAATTTTTTGAATTGTGTGCCGATGAATTATTACACCCAACGATTATCTCTGCAGATAAAAAGTATCATTTTGGTAAACTTTACCTGCCTTTTTATCATATTTGGTCCGAGCTAAAACAAACCACCAATATTGAATTTGATTTACTTTATGACCCGCTGGCTTGGTTATGTTTGCAGCGTGAATTCATCGAAGATAATGCGAATGCTGCGACGCAACTTGAAAGTGCAGATAAACGCCCCATTCTTTATATACATCAAGGCGGATTGCTGGGTAATGAAACCATGATACCGCGTTATTTGCGCAAGCTGGCATTTGTTAAATAAAATCACCTTGTTTAACTTTTACTATTATTATTGGTATTTATTATTGGTATTTATTAGTGTGCAGCGTACAATCTGCTGCTGCTTTATTATAAACATTATTTGAAACTGCCAACGGTGGTTTCTTGAGAGAAGATTATGACATTTAAAATTCATGACAAGCAAACTGCTGAAGCAGTTGAAAAATCACCAGAAGCGCGTTTCAACTATTTCGTTTTTCGTGCGGTTAAGTCTGAAGAAGTGTGGACATTAGCGGATGCTAACGGTTTTGTTGTTAGCGAAGCAGAAGGTGAAAGAAGTATTCCTGTTTGGCCACATGCTGAGTTTGCAAGTGAATGGATCCAAGGCGATTGGTCTGAGTGTCAACCGCTTAAAATTGAGATGGGTGCTTGGCGTAATAGCTGGCTACCAGGTCTTGCTGCTGATGGCGTTGTTATCTCAGTATTTCCAAAAGCAGGTCAAGATGTAGTTGTTGTTGATAGTGAAGAGCTGATTGCTTCATTTAAAGACGAATACGACGCTCAAAAATAGCGCTAATCAATAATATAAATACCTATTTAGTTACCATAAAGGACAAAATTTAGATGAAACTATTCGTCAAAGATCTTACTGTTATTGATTCTTCAGTATTGGATTATTCACGTGGCATTATTGGCCAAAGCTGGTTAGTGGATATTGTTCTGCATGGTGACTTAAATGAACAGAGCATGATCTTAGATTTTGGTATTGTAAAAAAATTGATTAAATCGACTGTTGATGAATTGGTAGATCATAAGTTGATCGTACCTGCTCATGCTAAGTTTTGTGATGTGATGAGCGATGGTGCATTTACGTATGTTGATGCATGGCGTGAACACAGTGAGTCAATTCATTTAGCATGCCCAGATCAAGCATTTGCATTAATCCCGACAGAGCAAATTACGCTGGCAAATTTAGAGATGTATTTAACTGAGCAGCTCATGCTACGTTTACCAAATAACGTGAAAAAGTTAGACGTTAAATTACGTGAAGAAAAAATTGACGGCGCAGAATACTGCTACAGCCATGGTTTACGTAAACATCTTGGTAACTGTCAGCGTATTGCACATGGTCACCGTTCTACAATTGAGATCTTGCGTAATGATGAACGTGATGCTGCGCTTGAAGCGAGTTGGGCTGAGCGTTGGAAAGATATCTATCTGGCTGAGCATTGCGATATGGTGTCGGCATCAGAAGTTTCACTTTCTCGCGCGGGTATGGCTGCATTAACGCCTGAGCATTATTGCTTTAAATATCAAGCGCCACAAGGTGAATTCCAACTTGCGATTAGTAAGTCAATTGTTGAAATTATGCCAACAGAAACAACAGTAGAAAATATTGCACAATATATCGCGGATACATTAGCAAAAGATTGTAGCGATCCACTGACTGTATTTGCTTACGAAGGTGTCGGTAAAGGTGCTATTGCTTCAGCTTAATCAGCATTAGCAATTTATAATATCTAAATTTAAGCCCATTACAAACTACACTAGATGTAGGGTGTGATGGGCTTTTTTGTCGTTGATGTTTTGCTTTAAGAGCTGTTTTGGTATTGATCATGAAGTAGTTTGAGTATAGATCATGAACTATTACTGATAGTGAGTGTATTTATCTATTTTTTCACATATTATTGAATAACTTAATTTTGTAATGGAGCGAAACAAATGGCGGAAGAAACGATTTTTCGTAAAATAATTGATAAAGAGATCCCTGCGGACATTCTGTATCAAGATGAATTAGTGACTGCATTTCGTGATATTAGTCCAAAAGCATCAACACATGTGCTTATCATTCCCAATAAACTTATTCCGACGACGAATGATGTATGTGAAGAAGATGAATTAGCATTAGGGCGTCTCTTCATTGTGGCAAGAAAAATTGCGGAACAAGAGGGGATTGCTGAAAATGGCTACCGTCTCATCGTTAATTGTAATAAACATGGCGGACAGGAAGTGTATCATTTACATATGCATCTTGTTGGTGGTGAACAATTGGGGGCGATGGTAACAACATACTAGTTGTTATTCTCATCTCATAAACTATCAGTAGCTTTGGGAGGAGTGTTAAATGAAATGGATACTCACACTGGTTTATATATTGAGTGCGTTAGTTGTCAGTGGTTGTACATCACAAGCATACCACAGCAGACAAGTTATGACGGCTCCTCTTGAAGTAATTATTGAACACCCATTAACAACGCAAGTGCGAACGTTAAGCGGGCAACTATTACAGCAGCCTTATTTTGTTCAAGGTAGCTTTAAGCATGGCCAGCGATTATATATCGCACTTCCCAATACGATGGTAACCTTGCCGGTTACGCATAATGAATTGCAACGTGCTAGCGCGGAAACATTCTCAGAACCTGATTGGTTTGATATTCAAATTTTAACAGAGCAAGTATCACCGCATAACTCAGGCCTGACTTATTCCGGCTATTCGTTAGTCATTAATATTTCTCAGGCCGAGAATACTAGCGGTAAACATACGTTAAGTATTGAATTGATCAATAATCGTTTTAATACGGTTGAAGCCCAAGTGAGTAGCATCGTCTTTTTATGATCATAATCCCTGAATTTGTTGTGCGTTTTAGCCCTGAGTCATTTTCTTTACAACCTGTTGCAGGTGGTTTAAGTAACCATAATTACCGTTTGGATTTTCAACTACAAAATTTGAGTTATCGCTATTTTGTAAGACAATTTTCAGCGGTTTATAATGACATGGATAATCGAGTAGAACACGAGTGTGCAGCGCAAATACAGGCCGCTGCTATTGGTTTATCGCCAAATATTATTGCCCAATATAAGCAAGGTATTATTTGTGATTGGATCACGGGTAAACACTGGGATCTTAATGAACAAGCTCGCGATGAAAATATTGATCAAATAGCAAAATTAGTGGCCACACTTCATCAGCAGCCTTTACCTGCGCATCACCTTAATATGGTTGAACGGCTTCAGCATTATTATCAAACACTCAAGGCCGAATTTAAAACCGCGCAACTCGATCAGCAACTCTCACTTGTGGTAGATTTAATTGAACATCAGTTACCTTTAAATAGACAGGGTTTTTGTCATCACGATATGAACCCATTGAATTTTATTGTGGATGAGCAAGCTAAGTTGTATTTACTGGATTGGGAATTTGCAGCAGCGGGTCATTGTGATTTTGATATTACAACATTATTTCAGACATTTGCCTGGGGTCATTCACAGCAGGTGTTATTTTTAACGTATTACAACCATTATTACCCTGCAGCCAAAGTGACATTAGAACAATTAGCGGTAATGGCGGTTGTGGTCGAAATGATGACTTTATTGTGGTGTATCGTTATGTACCAGCAAGATGAAGATATCACCTATTTAACCCTGTGGCAGCAATCTGAACGTGCTATAGCTGATAAAATTAATAGATTGAATAAGGAGTTGTCGTGGGACCAGTAGTAGTAGATGTTGACGGTTATGAATTAACGGCTGAAGATAAAGAGATTTTAGCGCACCCATTAACCGGTGGCTTGATCTTGTTTAGTCGTAATTATGGTGATCATGCTCAGTTAAATGCATTAATTAAATCAATTCGTAAAGCGGCTCATTCACAAATGGTGATAGCGGTTGATCATGAAGGTGGTCGTGTTCAACGTTTTCGTGAGCAGTTTACACGTATTCCTGCTATGGGTAAGATTGCGACGCTATATGCTGATGATCGTGAAACCGCGAAGCAGTTTACTCAGCAGTGTGGCTGGATGTTAGCGGCGGAGTTATTGGCATTTGATATAGATTTAAGTTTTGCGCCGGTACTGGATTTAGAACGCGGTAGTCAAGTTATTGGTGATCGTTCATTCCATGCGGATCCAAGCTGGGTAACCGATCTTTCGACGCAATTATGCGTTGGTATGCACCAGGCTGGTATGAAAACGACAGGTAAACACTTCCCTGGTCATGGTAGTGTGTTAGCTGATTCACATATTGCATTACCGGTTGACGAACGTAGCTTAGCTGACATTACTGCAACGGATCTATTGCCATTTAAGTCCCTTATTGCCAATGCGCAACTTGATGCCATTATGCCTGCCCATGTTATTTATCAGCAAGTTGATACTAAGGCGGCGGGTTTCTCTCAATACTGGTTACAAACGGTATTAAGACAAGAGCTAGGCTTTAAAGGCGCTATTTTTTCTGATGATTTATCGATGCATGGCGCCAGCGTTGCGGGGAATTATTTAGAGCGGGCAGAGCAGGCTATATGGGCTGGGTGTAACTTATTACTTGCGTGTAATGATCGCACAGGTGTTGAAGCTCTATTAGATGGCTTGGATAATAATTTAACAACCGATGATTTTAACCTTAAGCATACGAGTGATTTTTCATTAGCTGAGCTTAAAAATAGTCGCTTATGGCAAGATACAGCTGCATCGATGGCCAAATTTAATCAGCAGTTTAATTAATGAATGTCATTGGTTAGATTGTCGTTAACATTTAATTTAACCAATGTTGTATTTTCTTCATCAACTGGTCTTCCCGAGCCGGTTTCATCAAAAAATCATTCATACCGACTGCAAGGGTATTCTCTCGGTCTTCGGTCGTTGCGTTGGCTGTCATCGCTATAATCGGTGTGTTTACATTCATATTGGAAGGTTGACGTATTCCCTTTGTTGCATCAAACCCATCCATTTCAGGCATTTGTAAATCCATTAATATTAATTTGTATAGTTGTTTCTCGCAAGCTTCAATGGCCAGTAGACCATTACTTGCGACATCCACAGTATAACCAGCCCGTTGTAAAATAGTCTTGGTAATAAATTGATTTGCCTTATTGTCCTCAACGAGGAGTAAGTGAGGTGGGGTGTCTTTTGTGACGACTGGTGTTTGTGGTATTGGTTGTTCAGCGACTGGTGCCGCCGTATTTTCTAGTTTTAATTTAATTTTGAATTCACTGCCTTGATTTAATTGGCTAGTGACTGTGATGTTTCCTTTCATTAACGTAATCAGTTGTTTTGAGATGGCAAGCCCTAAGCCTGAACCACCGTATTCACGTGAAAAAGAGCTATCAGACTGTACGAAATCATCAAAAATATGCTTTAGTTTATGTTCTGATATACCAATACCGCTATCTTTGACGGTGAAACAAAGCTGTGTGTGGTTAGCCTGTTGTATTGCTTCCATCATCACATAGACTTGGCCTTGTTGCGTGAACTTAATCGCATTATTGGTTAAGTTGATGAGAATTTGCGTTAACCTATTATCATCACCGAGTACCCATAACGGCATTTCAGTATTACTGGAATGGCTTAGTATGATGCCTTTTTTTTGTGCTAATGGTTTAAGGACACCTGTTACATCTTGTAATATCTCTTGAATATTAAAAGCGCGATGTTCGAGTTGTAGTTTTCCGGCTTCTATTTTTGACATATCGAGGATGTTGTTTAATAGGTTTAGTAATATATTGGCTGACTTCAGACTCGTATCGATAAAGTGTCGTTGTTCAGTACTCATTTCACTCTTATTTAATAACGACAATGCCCCTAAAATGGCGTGCATTGGGTTTCTTATTTCATGGCTCATGGTGGCGAGAAAGGTTGATTTTGTTGTGTTAGCATTAATGGCCTGTTCTTTTGCTATTTGTAATTGCTGTTCGCGTTGTTTTTGCTTATCAGTAAACTCCTGAATGAGGTCGACAGACTCATTTAAACGGTCTAGCTCATTCGTTGATACTAGCGTGATCTGTTCACCTGTTTGATGAAATTGAGATAACTGTAATAATCGATTATTAATGTTTGTTATTGGCTTTAATACTGAAGAATGCAGTAATAGCGAAATCGCCAGTGCTAAACATAATAATATTAACGCAATGAGTAGACGAATTAAGTTTACATGCTCTCTTATATCTTGTTGCAAGCTAGCAGTACTGACTGCTATTTGCATATAGCCAAACGTTTCACCACCAAAAGTAACGGGCTGCTGAAATACTTGGTGTTGTAAACTTGCATCTGGCGGCAGTGTTCCCCAAGTGACTAACACTGTATGTAGCTCATTATAAATAGCAAAGAATGCGATGTCAGGGTAGTTTGATGATATCTGTAACATGATCGTTTCAAGTAGTGGGATATCTTCTGTGATCAGACTATCAATGGTTGTTGCGGATAAAATATTAAATGTTTGTTGTATTTGTGAGGTTAAATTATTGGTGAGATAGTTATATTCAAAACGCCTGGCTAATTCTCCAGCCGCTAAACTTGTGATAAATGTTATGCACAATGTAGCGACAAGGATCTTGGACCAGAGTGGTAAATGCTTAATTAGTTGGGTCATTTAATTGATCTTGTTTCAAAAAAACGTTTATCTTTCATCGATTGGCGAATAATGTCATAGTCACTGTCATCACCTAATAGAAATCCATTTTTACTCAATGAATTTTTGTATAATGCGTTTGACTCATTACTGGCGATTAATAATGTTGATAAAGCTTGCGCTATTTTATTATTTAATCCTGCTCTTGCAACCCAAGGCTTAGTGACATTCGGAAATCGTGCTATTTCACGTAATAATACGCCTTTACTGCGTAGTTTGTTAAATGTGCCTTCTTTCAATGCGCCTGCATCATATCGCCCTGCTGCAACCGACGCACCAACAGCATCATGCCTATCTAAGTAGTCAAACTTGGCTAAATCTGTCGCGTATATATGATGGTCTGCAAGGTAACTTTGTGAAAGGTAACGACCAATTGTGGATTGCTCAGACCCAAATGCAAATCGTTTACCGACTAATTGCTCCGGTTTTGTTATTGGACTATCTGTTTGAACGGCAATAATGCCATAGAATAGTTTTTTGCCTCTTTTGGCTTCGATGGCAAGTAGTTGTAAATTGGTATTGGTATTTTTAGCGGTTATATATGACGCTGGACCTAAGCGAGAAAAATCAACTTTTCCAGTGGTAAGTGCATGTACACCATCATTATAGTTACTGGATATATGCATTTTTATATGGACCGGTTGTTTTAGCTTATCTGTCATTTGCGCTTCGAGCGTATTAATAAAAGGGCGGAATTTAGTAACCATAGTTGTCGGTTTATCTGAGGTGTATAGACCAAAGATCAGATTGATTTCAGCACGGCTGGAAAAACTCAATAGCATGATAAAAAAGAATACTAATGAGTGAACAAATATGGATGAAACACCTTGTAAATAAGAACATGGTGGCTTTGTCATATTTAATTCCTTTAATATTATCTATCAAATTGATGTTATAGATGTCACAAAAGTGGTGATAAAAAATGATTACTACTAATGATTGTTTACACTGACTTAAATTGCCAACTTTGCATTTCATTCGAACTGCTGCGCGACTGTCATGGTTGTTTAAGCAGCAAAAGTAACAACAATCGCAGATGATTTGATCACAAGTAATTTTTAAGCGGTGACAATCATAGATAGCAATGGGATACTGGATGTTAACGCTTTACTATAATGAAGGTAGATAGGGCAGAGGCTCTCGCTGGGCGTCTAGCAGGTTAAGGCTGATTTTTTAAATATAAAAATAAATGAGTCTATAGGCTCAAAATTAATAAAACGGTCATAATTTTATCTGATTATAGGGAAAGCAGACCAGATGACGTTAAAAAATAAGTAAGAATAACGTAATAATTTTATATTAGGGAATATCATGAAAAGAGCGGTTATAACAGGTATCGGTATTGTATCAAGTATCGGTAACAACAAAGCAGAAGTATGTGAGTCACTGAAAGCAGGTAACAGCGGTATTGAATTTGCACCACAATTTGCTGAACAAAACTTACGTAGCCAAGTCTGCGGAACTGTTAATCTTGATCCTAAGGAAATCATTGATCGTAAAGCAATGCGTTTCATGGGTGATGCAGCCGCTTTCAGTTATATTGCAATGCAAGAAGCGATTGATGATTCAGGTTTAACAGAAGAGCAAGTATCTAACGTACGTACTGGCCTTATTGCAGGTTCAGGTGGTGCATCATCAAAGAACGTTGTTGATTCTGTAGATATCGCTCGTAATAAAAGTGTGAAACGTGTCGGTCCATATATGGTGACTCGTACTATGTCGAGCACGATTTCTGCTTGTCTTGCTACACCATTCAAAATTAAAGGCCCAAGCTATTCTATTACTTCTGCATGCGCAACAAGTGCGCATTGTATTGGCCATGCAGTAGAGCAAATCCAACTGGGTAAACAAGACGTTGTATTCGCTGGTGGCGGTGAAGAAATTGATTGGACTTTAGCTTTAGAGTTCGATGCAATGGGCGCATTATCAACTAAGTATAACGAAACTCCACAACAAGCATCTCGTACATATGACGCAAACCGTGATGGTTTTGTTATCTCTGGTGGTGGCGGTATGGTTGTTGTTGAAGAACTTGAGCATGCACTTGCTCGTGGCGCAACTATCTATGCAGAAATTACCGGTTACGGTGCAACATCAGATGGTTATGACATGGTAGCGCCATCGGGTGAAGGTGCTGTGCGTTGTATGCAACAAGCATTAGAAACAGTAGACGGTGAAATTGATTACCTAAATACACACGGTACATCGACACCTGTAGGCGATACAAAAGAACTTGAAGCTATTCAAGCTGTATTTGGTCATAAGTCACCAAAAATCAGTGCAACAAAATCACTGACTGGCCATGCATTAGGTGCAGCTGGTGTACATGAAGCAATTTATTCATTGATCATGATGGAAAATAGCTTTATCGCTGCAAGTGCAAATATTCAAGAACTTGACGAAAAAGCGAATGGTCTAGATATCGTTTCAGGTCAGGCAATTGATGCAGAACTCACTAACGTAATGTCGAACAGCTTTGGTTTCGGCGGTACGAATGCGACGCTAGTATTTAGTAAATTTACTAAATAATTGTGCATTAAAGTGCTTAAATAAAAACGTTTAAGTGACGGTTCATACAACCGTGATGAAGACAATGTAAGCCCATTTATCAGATTATTGATAAATGGGCTTTTTTTTTATCTTCACAACGCGCAAAATAACCCTAGTCGTATTATTGAGGGAATACTTAAATGAAGATCGTAGTTGATGAAAATATGCCTTATGCAACCGAATTGTTTTCTCAGTTTGGTGAAGTAGTTCCTTTATCTGGCCGTACAATTCAAGCTGAGGATTTACACGATGTAGATGCCTTGATGGTACGTTCAGTCACGCAAGTTAACGACGAGTTACTTGCTCAAGCCAATAGATTAGCCTTTGTGGGAACTGCAACGATTGGTATCGATCATTTAGACCAAGCATGCTTACAACAGCGAAATATTAAATATACCAATGCGCCAGGTTGTAATGCGGTATCTGTTGGTGATTATGTTTGCAGCGCATTATTAGTGTTAGCTGAACAGCAAAGTTTTGTATTAGCGGATAAAAAAATCGCCGTTATTGGTGTTGGTAATACAGGTTCGCAAACGGTCAGTCGACTAACGGCTCTCGGTGCTCAAGTGATGCTATGCGATCCTCCTCGCGTAGAGAAAGAAGGCCTAACGGGGTTTGTTAGTTTAGAACAAGCATTACAAGCGGATATTATTTGTTTACACGTACCATTAGTTAAAACAGGTAATTATCAAACTAAGCATCTATTAACTGCTGAATTACTGGCGGGCATAGCGCCAGACGCGATCCTTGTTAATAGCGGTCGTGGTGATGTGATTGATAATCAGGCTTTATTAGAGCTAAAACAAGCTGGGCACGGGATAACCCTTGTATTGGATGTATGGGAAAACGAACCTACGCCACTACTCGAACTTATTCCTCATGTTGCTATTGCCACTCCCCATATTGCGGGTTATAGCTTAGAAGGTAAAGCGCGTGGTACAGAGATGATTTATCAGGCGTATGCACAATTTCTAGGTCAGCAAGCTGAACGTACTATTAGTGATATCTTACCTATACCTGCTGTCAGTAGCATTGATATTAACCAAAGTGCAGATCAAACATTCGCTAAAAATTTGGTTCATTTGGTATACGATGTGCGCCGAGACGACGCTATTTTTAGAAAAAACATAATGAGAGCGGGTAGTTTTGATGAAATGCGTAAAAATTATCTCGAAAGAAGAGAATTTTCCTCATTGAGGCTAGTAAATGAGTCACATTATGCGGTAGAGTCATTGTATCAACTTGGGTTTGCCAAATAATTTTTTAGGAGTCGTTGATGAGTCAACTATATGATGTTGCAGTACTAGGAGCAACAGGTGCCGTAGGGCAAATGATGTTGGAAATTTTACAGGAACGTAAATTTCCAATCGGTAATATTTATCCATTAGCAAGTAGCCGTAGTGCTGGTGGTAAAATTACCTTTAATAATAAACAAGTTGAAGTATTAGATGTTGATAATTTCGATTGGACACAAGTTCAAATCGGTTTATTCTCTGCTGGTGGTTCGGTATCAGAAAAATGGGCGCCAATCGCAGCCGATGCGGGTGTAGTTGTTATTGATAACACATCACAGTTCCGTTATGACGAAGATATTCCTCTGGTTGTGCCAGAAGTAAACCCAGAAGCAATTGCGCAATATACAAACCGTGGCATTATCGCGAATCCAAATTGCTCAACAATTCAAATGCTAGTTGCATTAAAGCCTATCCATGATGCAGTGGGTATTTCACGTATTAATGTCGCAACATACCAAGCCGTATCGGGTTCTGGTAAAAGCGCAATTGATGAACTAGCGGGTCAAACTGCAAGTTTATTAAATGCACGTGAAGTAGAAACAAAAGTATATCCTAAGCAGATCGCATTTAACGTGATCCCACAGATTGATGTGTTTACTGAAAATGGCTACACCAAAGAAGAAATGAAAATGGTGTGGGAAACACAGAAAATTTTTGGTGATGAGTACATCATGGTTAACCCAACAGCAGTACGCGTACCGGTATTCTATGGTCACTCAGAAGCTATCCATTTAGAAACACGCACACCGATCAGTGCTGAAGAAGTACGTTCACTGATGCGCCATGCGCCAGGTGTTAAACTGATTGAAAATGAAGAAGACTATCCAACACCAGTGTCAGACTCTGCAGGTCATGATGACGTATTTGTTGGTCGTATTCGTGAAGACATCTCACACGCTAGCGGTATCAACATGTGGGTTGTTGGCGATAACATCCGTAAAGGTGCTGCAACCAACAGTGTACAGATTGCAGAACTATTAATTCGTGATTATCTGTAAGAGTAAGTTTTAGCCCTTGGCTATAAATTTATCTAAATTGCATGTTTAGCACCCAATATTGGGTGCTATTTTTTTTATTTGTATTTTATTTTTCTGATTTATATCATAGTTTCAATTCTCAATTTTTTTTTATTGAAATTAACCATTAGAATAGTTAAGTAGAAGATACCAGTGAATTCATGTGTATACTGATATTTTGTATATGTTATATTAATTTTAAGTGTGTTGGTGTTGTTTCATAGTAAGGGTTAACAATGATATCGGGTTTATCGAAATTAAAATGGGTTGTTTTATTTCTGCTGATTCCTATGGCGGGTATTGCTGCTAATTCAAATGGATTTGTTCTTCAATTAAAAGGCCCTGAAGTGCATACCCCTTCTTCGCCTAATAATTACGGCCCTGTTGTGAAGGCTGATACGTTATGGTCAGTTGCAACTGCCACGAGACCAGATAGTCGCTTAAGTTTATACAAAACGATGACCGCCATTTTTGCGCTTAACCCTCATGCATTTTTAGGTGGTGACATTAATAAAATGATTGATGGTAGTTTTCTTAAGATCCCCAGTGCAGCTGAAATACAAGCAACTGACGGTTCAGCCCTAAAAAATGCGCTTACGAAAAAATCAGGTACTAAAAAGAAACCAACCCCCTCGATCAATATTGCTAAACCAAGCGTGAAGGTGATTGCCGGAAATAAAATCGAACGTGATAAACTTGCTTTATTACAAGGTGAGCTAACTGAAAGCAACGAGCATCTTTTATTATCAAGTGAAACTAATCGTCGCCTTAAATTACAGCTAGAAAGTATTCGTATAGAATTAGCGGAACTTAAAGAGCAAATGGCGGTTAACAATGCATTGAAAGCAGATTTAAAAGCATTAATCGAACAGCAAAGTACACGGATTGATGAACAGCAAGTTACAATTGATAATGCAAAAAAGAAATCGGTGATGGAAGCTGAAAGCTATAACAATTGGTGGTTAATTGGTGGTGTTTCTGGTGTATTTTCATTACTGTTTTTAGTTTGGTTAGGCCTATGGTTAAAAAATAGAAATGATCAAAAGAATAATATTGAAGATAGCGTGATGTTTGATGCGGATAATACCGTTGATGAACTCAGTGATTATCTTAATGCTGAAAAATTTGCACCTGATAGTGCGATGTCTGTGTCTGAAGAGGCTAAAGCACCCGCAGAAAAGCCTGCTGATGAGATAAATACATTTGGAGCGCCAGACTTAGAAGAGCCCGATTTTAATTTACAGCTTGACGCAGAAGAGACTGTATTTTTAGATGAACCTCATGACTTGCCGATGGATTCTATTACGACTAAACCGGCAGCGCCTATTATGCCGGAAATTATAGATCAAGCGCCTGTCATGCCTGAGTTAAATTTAAATGATAATGATTTTAGTGATATTGACTTAACATTAGATGATGAAAGCACAAGTTTTGAAAATGATAGTGTGGAACCTGATTTAAGTTGGCGTGAAGAGTTAGATGAACCTAGCTTGATCCCTGACCTTCCGACAAATAATAAAAATACATTAGATGCTGATTTAGCTGAAGTCGATTCAATGTTAGAGCAGTTTAAACTCAGTAACTCACAGGCTCCTGGCGCTCAAACTTCTGAATCAAAAATGTCTGACTTTGATTCATTTGACGATATTGAGGTTACCGCAAGCAATACACCAGATCCTGTTTCAGAACCATCGCCAGTCGTAAATGATGAATTTGTGAATATGGACGATATTGACAGTATCTTAGCTGAAGCTGAATTAGAAGCGATAGCGAGCAAGGTACCGGATGTTCCAGATGCGAGTCAAGTTGTTGATATGGACGATATTGACAACCTTTTAGCCGAAGCTGGTTTAGATGACATTGCCCAAGCTAAGATTGATAATATTGCACCGAAAATAGAGAGTCAACAAGTCGTCGACATGGACGATATCGATAGTCTGTTAGCTGAAGCTGGTGTTGAAGTCAATTTACCACAAGCCCACGGACAGACTGTTGATGAAATGTTAGCTGAACTTGATGGGACCGTGAGTGAAAAACCTGAAGCTGCAAAAAAAACTGATAATGCTGATGAGCCGCTAGATGATATTGAAGCTATGTTGGCAGAATTCAGTCCGAATGCATTTAGTACAGCGCCAAGCGAGCAGCCTCCGATTGATGTCGCAGCAGCGCAAGCAGAAGAGTTTATTGATATCGATAAATTGTTAAATGAAGTATCGCAACAGCCAGCTAATATCGAAGATGAACCTTATGATAAAGTAAAATTGGATGTAGGCCTTGATGGATACAGCAATAGCTTACTTGATAGTAACGCGGTTGATATTGATGATGAGAATAACCGCTTTGGTGCGCAATTAGATCTTGCGCGTGCTTATCTTGAAATTGAAGATAAAGATGGCGCTAAATCTATTCTAGAACCATTGGCGGGCACTGGTGACGCAGTGCAGCAAGCTGAAGTGAATCAACTCTTGAGTCGATTGTGATCTGCTGATTACGTTAGAAGTGCTAGTTGCTTTCAAGTTGCAACTTGAAGCGGTATAATTGGGTTATATAATTATTATATAAAGTAAAGCGGTGGCGAGAGTCACCGCTTTTTGTTTTAAAAAATTAATGAAAGTATAAAGTTGGAATAAAAATGCGAATTGCACTCGGTATAGAATATGACGGTAGTAAATATTACGGTTGGCAACGACAAAATGAAGTGATCAGTGTACAAGAAAAATTAGAAGATGCATTGTCACGTGTTGCGAACCACCCTGTGAGAGTGCACTGTGCTGGGCGTACCGATTCTGGTGTTCATGGAACTGGACAAGTTGTGCATTTTGATACTGATTCTATACGTAAAGATGTAGCATGGACACTCGGTGTAAATGCTAATTTACCTGATGACATAGCAGTTCGTTGGGCGCAAGAAGTCGATGAAGAATTTCATGCCCGTTTTAGTGCAACGGCAAGACGTTATCGCTATATTATTTATAATAACAATCTGCGTCCTGCAATTTTAGGTTCGGGTGTGAGCTATTACCATGGTGATATTGATGCTGAATTAATGCATGAAGCAGCACAGCAGTTAGTGGGGGAGCATGATTTTACTTCTTTCCGTGCCAAGCATTGCCAAGCCAAAAGCCCTGTTAAAACGATGCATCATATCAAAGTAACCCGTCAAAATGCGTATATTATTATTGATGTGAAAGCGAATGCATTCTTACACCATATGGTAAGAAACCTAGCTGGTTCATTAATGGAAGTGGGTAAAGGTAATAAACCCATTTCGTGGATTGGTGAATTATTGGCCGGTAGAGATCGTTCTGTCGCAGCGGCAACAAGCAAAGCAGAAGGTCTTTACATGATTGAAGTAGACTATCCAAGCGAATTTAATATACCAAGACCTGCTGTAGGACCATTGTTTTTACCTGAAAACTTTTAATTGTTTGATTTAATAACAATAAAATACTGATTTGCGAAAAGTGACTTATCATTGATAAGAGAGTGATGAAGCGATTGTAAGCTGTTATTATTTATGTCGCTTTATCATTTTTTATTGATTTCTGATGGTGAGTCACAAGGGTATGACCAGTTTTAGATAAACTTATTGGATAATCTGTGATTTAATTGTGTTACACGATAAATGTGGAGTATTGTTAAGTTCGACAGATATCGACTTAACGCATTAATTTTTGTTAATTGGTTTTGGATTTTTGTTTCACTATCGTATTAACAACGCATTTAACATCTTATACTTCAATTAATTAGAACAAATTATAAGTAGGGTTCATGAGCTGGATTGAAAAAATACTACCAAAAAGCAAGAGCGCAACAGCGCGTCGTAATATTCCTGAAGGTGTGTGGACTAAGTGTACCTCTTGTGACCAGGTTTTATATCATGCAGAACTTGAGCGTAATTTAGGCGTTTGTCCTAAGTGTGATCACCACATGCGTGTGAATGCACGTGAACGTCTTAATAAATTACTTGATAAAGATGGCCGCATTGAAATTGGTGCAGAATTCGAACCAAGTGATAAATTAAAGTTTCGCGATACCAAAAAATATAAAGATCGTTTATCCAGCGCGCAAAAGAAAACAGGCGAAAAAGATGCGCTAATCGTAGAAAAAGGGACGATTAAAGGTATTCCAGTTGCTGTTTGTGCATTTGAATTCTCATTTATGGGCGGTTCAATGGCTACCGTTGTTGGTGCTCGTTTTGTTGCTGCAATAAATGAGTGTATGGCTGAAAATCGTGCGTTAATTTGTTTTTCTGCAAGTGGCGGTGCGCGTATGCAGGAAGCATTATTCTCATTAATGCAAATGGCGAAGACGAGTGCGGCGTTAGCGAAGCTATCAGCAAAAGGTTTACCTTACATTTCTGTGCTTACAGACCCAACAATGGGTGGTGTGTCTGCAAGTTTGGCTATGCTAGGTGACATTAATGTTGCTGAACCAAAAGCGTTGATTGGTTTTGCTGGACCACGTGTTATTGAGCAAACAGTACGTGAGAAGTTACCTGAAGGTTTCCAACGTAGTGAGTTCTTATTGGAGAAAGGTGCGATCGATATGATTATTGATCGTCGCCAAATGCGTGATAAACTTGCAGGCTTATTAGCGAAGATGATGAACTTGGAAACGTCTGATAACATCGCGACTGCACCAGCAAGTACAGAAGAAACGCCAGTAGTTGTACCTGCAGCGGATGAAATTAAGACTCCAAGTGACGCTCAAAACATTAACGAGTAAACACTAACGAGTAACTATTACCGATGTTGAACAGTATTAATAAAAGCCAGTCTCTCGCAGACTGGCTTTGCTATTTAGAAAGTATTCATCCTGTTAATATTGAAATGGGATTAGGTCGTATAGGACGCGTTGCTGCTGATTTAGCATTAACGACATTTGATGCGAAAGTCATTACCGTTGCAGGCACAAATGGTAAGGGCTCTACCTGCGCATTTTTAGAACGAATTCTCCTAGATGCTGGTTACAATGTTGGTGTCACCAGTTCCCCTCATATACAAGATTATCGAGAGCGTGTACGTGTTAACGGTGAGATGCTCAGCGCACAAGCGCATGCTGATTCATTTGCCTTTATTGAAGCTGGGCGCGGTGATACCACATTAACTTATTTTGAATTTACGACATTATCCGCATTGAAATTATTTCAAGATGCAACATTAGATGTTGTGATCCTTGAAGTTGGATTGGGTGGTCGTTTAGATGCTTCAAATATTGTTTCTGCTGATGTTGCTGTTGTCACTACGATTGATATTGATCACGCTGATTGGCTTGGTACAGATAAAGCCGTTATCGCACGTGAAAAATCGGGTATTTTCCGCGCCAATAAAAAAGCCATTTGTGGTGTGATTAATCCGCCATCTACCATTGCTGAGTATGCTGATGAAGTCGGTGCGGAACTGATTGCTGTTAATCGTGACTATTATTACACGCAGCATGCTGAAAGTTGGGACTGGCAAGCGAGTTCAACAGAACAACAGACTAATATTGGATCTATTTTTTCTGACCTGATTATTCCCCAGTTACCTTTGCAAAATGCCGCTACGGCAATTGCCGCAATTCAAGCATTAGGATTAGCTATACCTGAATCTGCCATTCGCAGTGGTGTTGCAAATGCTAGGTTACCTGGTCGTATGCAACGATTAGGTACCTCGCCACAACAATTCTTGGATGTTGCACATAATCCTGAGTCCGCGGGTTACCTCGCAACACAACTCACACGTTTAAAGCAGCAGATTCATTCACCGGTTAAGATTATTGCTGTTGTTGGCATGCTTAAAGATAAAGATATAGCAGCAAGTTTGGCGGCTTTAACTGACGTTATTGATTGTTGGCACTTGGCGGCACTCCAGGGGGAGCGTGCAGCGTCTTGTCAGCAAATCGAGCAGGGATTAGTTGACGCGATGGAGCAGAATGGGAAAAGCCGTGATAGCCTTAGCCAGCAGCCTATGAGTCATGATACAATAGCGCAAGCTTGGCAATCTGCAAATCAAAGCGCTGATTGTAATGACATTATTATTGGTTTCGGCTCATTTTTCACAGTAGCAGAAATTATCCAACATATAAGTGGTTAAATAAACGTGGCATCGACATTTCAACACCGTTTAGTCGGCACTATTATTCTAGTGGCGATTGGCATTATCTTTTTACCTGACTTGCTAGATGGTCAGAAGGTCACGTATCGTGAGAATGCGGCTAGTATTCCTTTGCGTCCTGCGTTAGTTGAACTTGCTGAGCCCGTTAACTTTGAGTCATTTGATAATGAAGTCGCCGAATTACTCATTGAACCCGCACCCACTGTTAATTTAACGGAGGCTAAAAAGGTGGAATCGGCAGCACCTAAACCTATCACTAAAGCCCCCAAACTTGTCCCATTAGTTAAAGCTGTCGAAATTGTAAAAGTCATACCGCCAGTTGGTCATAGTTGGAATATTCGTTTAGGTACCTTCAAGAATTCAGTCGCTGTTGATGATTTGGTTGAAAAAATTAGAAAAGCAGGCTTTGATGCCTATCGATTACCGCGTCATAAACAGGCTGGCCAGTTAAATCGATTATATGTAGGGCCTAACGTAAATAAAAATGAGTTAAAACGTTTATTGCCAAAATTACAGAAAATCACTGGTTTGAAAGGTGTAATTGAGAAATTTGACCCTCGAGACAAGTAATTAAAAAGCCGACATTTATGTCGGTTTTTTTTGTTTATAACTATTATCAATCTCGTATTTAACTTGTTACAATGGCGCGAATTTCAAATGAGTGGAACAAAATATGGCATGGATTGATTATCTTATTTTAGGTATTGTTGGTTTATCTTCAGTGATAAGTTTAGTGCGTGGTTTTGTCAAGGAAGCGTTCTCTCTTTGCACTTGGTTTTGTGCCTTCTTTATATCTCGTTATTATTATCAAGATATTGCTGCCTACTTAGAAAATTTCGATGCATTTAGTTCTGCATTCAGCGAACAATTAGTTAAAAATGGCGTTGCGATAGCGCTATTATTTATTTCGACCCTTATATTAGGGGCTTTGCTAAATTACATACTTGGCCAGCTAGTGGATAAAACTGGTTTATCAGGTACGGATAGGTTGCTCGGTGTATGCTTTGGTATTGCCCGAGGAATATTAGTGGTGTGCGTGTTGCTGTTATTTTTACAGCTATTCACCAGTTTCCCGGAAACGGCTTGGTGGCAGGGTTCGCCACTAATAGCTGAGTTAAAACCACTCATTAAATGGTTTTTTGAACATCAAGCTTCTGCATGGGACAATATGCAGGGTTTATGACAAGCGAAACGTTATAAATAGCATTTTATCGAAAGCACAGTAAACGAGGATTTAGGTTATGTGTGGAATTGTTGGCATTGTTTCTACAACCCCTGTTAATCAGTCTATCTATGACGCATTAACAGTATTACAGCATCGTGGACAGGATGCTGCTGGGATTGTAACCTTAAGTGATGGAAACTTTAGGCAGCGCAAAGCGAATGGTTTAGTGAGCGATGTATTCGAAGCTAAACATATGCAACGCTTGAAAGGTAATATTGGTATTGGACATGTTCGATACCCAACAGCAGGAAGCTCGAGTGCCGCTGAGGCTCAACCTTTCTATGTTAACTCCCCGTTCGGTATTTCCCTTGCTCATAACGGAAATCTAACCAACGCCGCTCAATTAAAAGAAGATCAATTTCATAAAGCCCGTCGTCACATTAATACAACTTCTGATTCTGAAGTATTGCTTAATGTTATGGCTCATGAATTAGATAAATGCCCAAGTTTACATTTGAGCTCAGAAGATATTTTCACTGCTGTTACCGCTGTACATAAGCAAGCACGCGGTGCTTACGCTGTGGTATCACTGATTATTAATCATGGCCTTGTTGCTTTCCGTGATCCTAACGGTATTCGCCCATTAGTATTGGGTATGCGAACTGAAGGTGCTCGAAAAGAATATATGGTTGCTTCTGAATCTGTTGCACTCGATGCAGTTGGTTTTAACTTTGTACGTGATATTGAACCAGGTGAAGCTGTTTATATTACTGATGAAGGTGAGCTATTTAGCGCGCACTGTGCTGAAAATGCAAAGCATAATCCATGTATCTTCGAATTTGTTTATTTTGCACGTCCAGACTCAACCATTGATAAGGTATCGGTTTACGAATCACGCCTTGCAATGGGTGAGAAGCTCGGTCATAAAATTAAGCGTGAATGGGCTGATATAGACATTGATGTTGTTATCCCAATTCCTGAAACGTCATGTGATAGTGCGTTAGAAATTGCAAAAGTACTCGATTTACCGTATCGCCAAGGTTTTGTTAAAAACCGTTATATTGGGCGTACGTTTATCATGCCAGGACAAACTTTGCGTCGTAAGTCTGTACGTCGTAAATTGAATGCAATTTCATCTGAGTTTATAGGTAAAAATGTACTGTTAGTCGATGACTCTATTGTTCGTGGTACAACATCAGAACAGATCATTGAAATGGCACGTGAAGCAGGCGCAAATAAAGTTTACTTAGCTTCCGCAGCCCCTGAAGTACGTTATCCAAACGTATACGGTATTGATATGCCTAGCACTGAAGAGCTAATCGCCCATGGTCGAAACGTCGATGAGATCGCAACGATGATCGGTGCAGATGCACTTATTTTCCAAGATTTAGATGATTTAATCGCTGCAGTTTCAAAATGTAACCCTGAGATTAAAAAGTTCGAAACCTCAGTGTTTAGCGGTGAATACGTAACGGGTGATATTGATGCTGATTATTTACAGCGTCTTAACGATGTTCGTAGCGATGGTGCTAAAACAGTCAAAGAAAAAGAAGAAATTGCTAATCTAGAAATTCATAACGAAGGCGGATAAGCTTAGTGTGAGTTAAACAACTTAGTTCAGTGATTTAAAAAGGAGCGTAACGCTCCTTTTTTTGATCTTTAATTCACAAAACCGATGTTATCTTTTTTACGCGTCTTTTAAAAATGCACGTTGTTGGAGGTCATATTGGCCATCACGCCAAATAAGTACGCTGCCTTGATCAAACCAGTCTCCCAATACGATCCGTTTTCCGAGTTTGTCTGCTGTCAATTGAACATCATGGATATTCGGTTTGTGAGTATGACCGTGAATTAAAATGTCACAGTTATATTCTTGCATTTTATCGACAACTTCAGATTCTGTTACATCCATAATTGTCATGCTTTTTTGCTGATTACCTTCTTGGCTATGGCCGCGTATTTTATCGGCAATCGCTTCACGTACAAAGATAGGTAAGCAGGAAAATAGTTTTTGGCGCCATGGGATATTTACGGCGGCACGAAATGCTTGGTATTTTTCATCTAACGTACAGAATGTATCGCCATGTGCAATGAGCACCTTTTGGCCGTCAAGACTTATCGCTGTGTAATCGCCGAGAATTGTTACGCCTGTACGTTTAGCAAAGCGTTTACTGACCAAGAAGTCTCGATTCCCTTTAACTAAGAAACATTTTACGCCACTGTCAGTTAACGCTTTAAGTCCATCTTGAACGCTGTCGTTAAGTGGGTTACTAATGTCATCACCAGACCAGAATTCAAATAGGTCGCCTAAAATGTAGAGAGCGTCAGCTTCGCGCGCTTCGGTAACAAGAAAGTGTAAAAATAACTCGGTAACTTGCGGACGGCGCTCATCAAGGTGCAGATCTGAAATAAACAAAGTAGTCATATGGTGGTTCCATCCTTGTCGGGAATAAATAAATACACTACCTAAGCAGTGTATTTATTTTAAGGAACTGAGTGAGCGATTAAGCTTCTTCTACAGTTACTTTAGTAATGATAATATCTTCTAGTGGTACATCGCCGTGGCCAAGTTTGTTGCCTGTCGCTACTTTTTTGATTTTTTCAATCACGTCCATACCTTCAACAACCTCAGCAAATACGCAGTAACCCCAACCTTGAGACGTCTTACTTGTGAAATCTAGGAAGTTGTTGTCTTTCACGTTGATGAAGAATTGTGAACTTGCTGAATGCGGGTCCATAGTACGTGCCATTGCTAATGCACCACGTTTATTAGACAGACCATTGTCTGCTTCATTTTCGATCGGTGCATTTGAGCTTTTCTCTTCCATACCAGGAAGCATGCCACCGCCTTGAACCATGAAGCCATCGATTACACGGTGAAAGATAGTACCTTCGTAGAAACCGCTTTTTGCGTATTCTAGGAAGTTAGCTGCTGTTTTTGGTGCACTTTCAAAGTTAAGTGCAATTTTGATATCACCGAAATCTGTATGTAGAGTTATCATCTTAATGATCCTTTGGTTAATTAACGAGGTAAATTCTATCCTAAAGGTCGACAATGGCAAAGCTTTTAGGGAAAGAAGGGGTGGGAAGGGCTTATTTTTGTGCTTTCATTTGACTGATTTATACACTTTTTTGGTTGTTCAGTTAAATTTTGGCCTTTTATGCTGTTGCAAAGCTAGTAATCATTAATGCTAATGGTAAAATCAATCAATTATTTGCATTTTTACTGTTTGCGCAAGGATCACTATTCGATGCTGAAGATTTACAACACACTGACTCGTCAAAAAGAACAATTTAAACCTATTACTGAAGGTGAAATAGGTATGTACGTATGTGGTGTGACTATCTATGATTATTGTCATATTGGTCATGGTCGTACTTTTGTGGCGTTTGATACTGTGGTGCGTTACCTTCGCCATCGCGGTTATGCGGTTAAGTTTATTCGTAACATTACGGATGTCGATGACAAGATCATTAAGCGTGCAAACGAAAATGGTGAAACTTGCGATCAGTTAACAGCGCGTTTTACTCAAGCCATGCATGACGATTTTGATGCGCTACACATGATTCGCCCTGATATCGAACCAACGGTAACAGGCCACATGCCAGATATTATTGAGATTATCGAAAAATTAGTAGAAAAAGGCCACGCTTATGTTGCTGATAGTGGTGATGTATTATTTGAAGTGAAGACGTTTGCTGACTACGGTAAGTTAAGTGGCCAAGACTTAGATATGCTACAAGCGGGCGCGCGCGTTGAAGTGGAATCAAATAAACGTAACCCGATGGACTTCGTGTTATGGAAAATGGCGAAGCCAGGTGAACCAAGCTGGGTTTCTCCTTGGGGTGAAGGCCGTCCTGGTTGGCATATTGAATGTTCAGCAATGAATAACAAACTGCTGGGTGAAGTATTTGATATTCATGGTGGCGGCTCTGACTTGATGTTCCCACATCACGAAAATGAAGTGGCACAATCATGCTGCGCACATAACGGTGAATACGTGAATACCTGGATGCATTCGGGTATGGTTCAGATCGACAAAGTTAAAATGTCTAAATCATTAAATAACTTTTTCACTATCCGTGATGTATTAGAAAAATACGATGGCGAGTCTGTACGTTATTTCTTACTTTCTGGTCATTATCGTAGTCAGCTAAATTACTCAGAAGATAATTTAAAACAAGCTCGTGCAAGTTTAGAGCGTTTATATACGGCATTACGTGGTGTTACTGTAGCTGACATCGATGGTTTTGCACCGGGCTGCGAAACATACATTGAAACGTTCAAAGCGGCAATGGATGATGATTTCAATACACCTGAAGCATTCCCTGTTTTATTCGAATTAGCGAAAGAAATTAACCGTATTAAAGAAACGGATGCGAAACGCGCAGGTGAATTAGCTGCACAGTTAATTTCATTTGGTAATGTACTTGGTCTATTGTCACAAGAGCCTGAAGTCTTCTTACAAGGTGATGCGGGTGAGGATGATGAAGTAGCTGAAATCGAAGCGCTTATTAAACAACGTAACGATGCACGTGCAAGTAAAGACTGGGGCATGGCGGATGATGCTCGTGACAAGTTAAATGCCTTGGGTATTGTATTGGAAGATGGTGCTAACGGTACTACTTGGCGTCGTAAGTAAAGTTGGCGTCGTAAGTAAAGTTGGCGTCGTAAGTAAAGTTGGCGTCGTAAGTAAAGTTGGTGCTGTAAATAAAATTGAATTAACTTTAAATGTTGATGACTGATTGTTTTTAATTTAAGTTTTGAATTTAAGCCGTCATCGGCGTTTTGTTTACTAGATAGGGATTAATCATGTTTAAAATTATTTCAGTGATAATCGGTTGTGCGTTGGTTTTTTTCCTTATGCAGCGCATGGGGGGGAATAAAAAACAAGCCGCTGAAAATATAGCATTAGGAAAAGAGTTCTTAGCTGCGAATTTAGAAAAAGAAGGTGTTGAAGTAACGGCGTCAGGCCTACAATCGAAAGTACTTACTGAAGGTACCGGCACTGAACATCCAACCGGTCGTTCTAAAGTGACGGTTCATTATCACGGTACATTATTAGACGGCACTGTGTTTGATAGCTCAGTACAGCGCGGCGAGCCGATTACATTTGGTTTAAATCAGGTTATTCCTGGTTGGACTGAAGGTGTGCAGTTAATGGTTGTCGGTGAGAAGCGTCGCTTCTTCATCCCAAGTCGTTTAGCGTATGGCAACCGTGGCGCTGGTAGTATCCAAGCGGGTTCAACACTTATTTTTGAAGTAGAACTGTTAAGTTTCAAATAAATAGCTAATTAAGGTTAAGCGCAGAGCTTAGCTTACAAAAAAGCCGCATGACCTGAAGGTGATGTGGCTTTTATTATTTATAATACGTGATGATTTATGACGTACTATTTGTAACTGGTTGCTTATTGATTACTTTGAATGGTAATCACGGCAAGAGATTAAGGTATTCTCGATCAAGCTTGCAACTGTCATTGGACCAACACCACCTGGTACAGGGGTAATGAAAGAAGCATTTTCTTTTGCTACTTCAAAGCCAACATCACCAACAAGTTTGCCATTTTCTAAACGGTTAATACCAACATCGACTACCATTGCGCCTTTCTTGATCCATTCACCTGGAATAAAGTTAGGGCGACCAACTGCAACTACAACTAAATCGGCACGACGTACATGCTCTTCTAGGTTTTTAGTGAAACGGTGACATGTTGTCGTTGTACAACCTGCAAGTAATAATTCAAGCGTCATAGGGCGACCAACAATATTCGACGCGCCAACAACAACAGCATCTAGACCATGTAAGTCAACACCTGTTGATTCAAGTAGTGTAATAATACCTTTTGGTGTGCAAGGACGTAATGCAGGGATACGCTGTGATAAACGACCTACGTTATAAGGATGAAAACCATCAACATCTTTGTCTGGGCGAATATGTTCCAACACAACAGTGGTATCAATATGCTCAGGTAAAGGCAGCTGCACTAATATTCCATCAATCGTGGTATCTGCATTTAGCTCATCAATTAATGCTAATAAAGTCTCTTGTGAGCTATCTCTTTCAAGATCGTAAGATTTAGAAACGAAGCCTACTTCTTCACAGGCACGACGTTTACTCCCAACATATACTTGTGATGCCGGATCGGCACCCACTAAAATCACAGCAAGACCCGGGGCGCGTAATCCTTGAGCAGTACGCGTAGCCACTTCTTCAGCTACATTCTTACGAACTTGCTGAGAAATATTTTTTCCATTAATGATTTGAGCAGTCATTGAGTTTATTAATCTCTTGGTTAGAAAGTTGGGCCATTTTCGCACTAAAACACCCGTTTGTCAGCAATTGATATAGATAAATAATTATCTAATTGGAGTGACAAACAGGGCGTATTTGGTTATAAAGATGCTTTGAATTATTTAGGTAAGTAACAGTGAAACACCAAGAGCATATTATTTCCGTTTTTGCAGACGTAGCAGCACCCTCGACCCGTTTAATTGACAGCTCAACTGTTAATATCGAAAGTAAAGATGTTGTTATTATGCAGCGTGCACTGTTAGAAACAAATCCTAAATTCCGTCAGCTTATTCCTTATGTAGTTGTAAAGCAGGGTGATAAATACCTAGCATACGAGCGTTCTGTATCGGGTGGTGAATCTCGCTTACATAATTTATTCAGTATTGGCATTGGCGGCCACGTTGACGCTGTCGATGCGGTTTATGATGCAAAAGGTGTATTCCAACTAACAGATACGTTACGCACTGGTATGTATCGTGAATTACATGAAGAGTTAGGTCTAACTGAGAGTGATTTCCTAGGCATGACAACAATTGGTTACCTTTCTAAAGATGTAACACCTGTTGATGAAGTGCATTTGGGTATTGTATTAGTAGCTGAAGTGCATGCAGACTTAGTTGTGACAAGCAAAGAAGACGCATTGAATTTAGCAGGCTTCTTAGCGGCTGACGAATTAGCAAAATTAAATTTAGAATCATGGTCTGAAACTGTGGTTGCAGAGCTAGTATAAGCAGATTAGAACGTCGCTCAGTAGGTTAATTGAAACCTGCTTTGTTATTGATTTGCGTTACTATTTAGTAAAAAGTCTGCAATTAGTCCTGAAATCATGCATATTGTTGTTATAATCTCGCTTGGTGTATAAGTATTAGGCAGTTGTTTCTTCACTTAGATAAACTATTTGACGAGTACAGGGCAACTCTGTAATATCCACCCTCGTTGACAGACGTAGTCTTCAACACTTTCGGTGATTAGCGCAGCTTGGTAGCGCACCTGGTTTGGGACCAGGGGGTCAGAGGTTCGAATCCTCTATCACCGACCACGACCCCTTAGCTCAGTTGGATAGAGCAACGGCCTTCTAAGCCGTAGG
>Ga0209291_1000625_pt1 | contig 33490 bp, 31 predicted proteins | sample GOMGulsemesocosm_FD_184633 | JGI IMG/M metagenome (GOLD analysis project Ga0209291, IMG submission 184633) | Methane-oxidizing microbial communities from mesocosms in the Gulf of Mexico - GOM9B Gulf of Mexico (SPAdes) (version 2) | ecosystem: Environmental > Aquatic > Marine > Cold seeps...
CTAACCAGAGATCTTTAGTACTGAAGGCGGGACTTGAACCCGCACGCTCCAAGGAGCATTGGATTTTAAGTCCAACGTGTCTACCAATTCCACCACTTCAGCATGGAATATTTTACAGAGCGAAAAACGAGGCTCGAACTCGCGACCTCCACCTTGGCAAGGTGGCGCTCTACCAGCTGAGCTATTTTCGCATTATTTTAAAGAACTCAAATACTTTCGTATTGCGGGTGCAAATATAACACCTTTTTTAAAACACCAAAGGCTTTTTATATAAAAAACAGTCGCTTTTTTTTAAGGTACTGAAAACCAACACCCATAAAAAAAGCACTATCATTTAAATAGTGCTTTTTAAATATTTTTAGTAAAGATTCCAAACACATTACTCCTAACGGCGTAATATTTTGAAATAAGCAATTCACTATATTTTTATAAAAAAATATGCTCTCTGCTTACTTTACATCCATCAACTCTACATCAAAAATTAAAGTAGCTCCTGGAGGAATTACTCCACCTGCACCTCTTTCTCCATATGCTAAATTTGAAGGAATAACAAAACGTGCTTTATCACCTACATTCAACAATGTAATACCTTCATCCCATCCAGAAATAACTTGTCCTACTCCTAATTGAAAATCGATTGGTTCTTTTCTTTTGTATGAAGAATCAAATACAGTACCATCAGAAAGTTGTCCTTTATAGTGTACTGAAACATTTTTTCCTTTTGCAGCTTTAGCCCCAGAACCTTTTTGTAAAATTTGGTAACGTAATCCACTATCAGTTTTATCAAAACCTGAAGCTAACTTATCTAATTCTGCTTCTGATTCTGCTTTAGCTTCTGCTAATCTTCTTTCTCTTGAACCTTCAAAAGTTCTGAAAGACTCAATTGCCTTAAATGCTTCAGCATCTGCACCAACTGCAATAATTTCTAATTGAGTTAATTTGTCTTCTTGAGCAATGGCATCAACAACTTCTTGTCCTTCTACTACATTTCCGAAAACAGTATGCTTACCATCTAACCAAGCTGTTTCAATATGAGTAATATAAAACTGACTCCCGTTTGATCCTGGTCCTGAATTAGCCATTGCCAATACTCCTGGTCCTGAATGCTTCAAGTCTGGATGAAACTCATCATCAAATTTATATCCTGGATCTCCAGTTCCGGTTCCTAAAGGACAACCACCTTGAATCATGAAATCAGGTATAACTCTATGAAAGTTTAATCCATCATAATAAGGCGTTCCTTGAGGTTTTACATTATTTTCTAAATCTCCTTTTGCTAAAGCAACAAAGTTACCTACTGTCCCTGGAGTTTTTTGATATTCTAAGTTTACTAAAATCTCTCCTTTAGAAGTGTGAAACTTAGCATATAAACCATCTTGCATAATTCTATTTTTTAATTTTGAAGATGCAAAAATACATATTTTCTTTTAAAAGCTATCGACTCTAAATCAGTTTATTAACAACCATTTTAAAATATAAACTTTAGTAATCTGATTTTTAGTAACTTTGCAAAAAAATGATATCATCACTACCCAAAAAGAAAATAAAAGATTAGTCTACATTGACGCATTGCGATCATTTGCCATACTAATGATGTTACAAGGACATTTCATTAGCGCACTTTTAGCAAATAAATTCAAAACACAATCAAATACCACCTATCAAATTTGGGAGTATTTTAGAGGAATTACTGCACCTACATTTTTTACTATAACCGGTTTTGTATTCATGTTTTTATTATTAAAACAAAATAATATTGGCTGGGACAATCCCAGATTAAAGAAAGGAATTGAACGTGGTATTAAACTAATTATATGGGGATACCTATTGCGCTTAAGTATTGGGATATTCATTGGGTACACTCATGAATCTTATTATTATACTGATGTCCTACATATTATAGGTACATCAATCATACTTTTGTGTTTATTATACCTAACATTATATAAGTTTGGCAAAAATATTTTTAATTATGTATTATTAAGCATCACCATTTGTAGCTTTTTATTTGAACGATACTATAACGAGATATCTATTCCGTTTTTACCAGAAATTCTTTCGCATTATTTAACAAAAGCCAATGGAGCGGTATTTTCCTTATTCCCATGGTTTGGATATGTTAGTATTGGTGCATTTTTAGCATCTCTTTTTCTTAAATATAAAGACGAAAAATATTTTTATAATAAACTACCAATTACACTAGCACTAACCGGTATTTTTCTTTTGTTTTTATCAAGTCCTATTTTACTTACTTTAGGTAGTTTTACTGGAATAAAAATTTTCAGTGTTTCTGGAGATTATAACTACCTATTCACCCGATTAGGTGATGTGTTTTTACTCTTCTCTATTTTTGTATACGCTCGAAAACTCTTAAATCACTCGGCTTTTATTAAGATAGGTAAAGTTACACTGTCTATATATATTGTACACCATATAATCCTTTACGGTAGTTGGTTTCACACAGGATTAACAAGATGGTTTTATCATTCATTAAACTTTTCTGAAGCAATACTAGGAGCTCTTATTTTTATGGTGATAGTTTGTTTCTTAGTATTAAAATTTAGAGATGCAGTAAATTTAAAATTGAATCAAGCGCAACTTATCTTATTAAATAAAATACCAAAGTTGAAAAATGCTTTTGTTAAATTTACCTTAAATAAAAGGTAATTAATATACGAATCCTACTTCATTTTCGTTAATAAAACAAAACCAAATGCTTAAGAGAATATTTACATTCTTTTTACGATTATCACTATTAGTAACACTTCTAATACTTTTATTTATTACTGCTGTAAACTATGATGTTTTTGGGCATATCTATACCAAAGAAGAATTAGAGAGTTTTAGTAACGAAACAGCTTCAGTGATCCTGTCCGACAATAATACCGTAATAGGAAAATATTTTAATCAAAACAGAACAAATGCCTCATATAATCAACTACCTAAACATCTAGTTAATGCTTTAGTTGCAACAGAAGACTCTCGTTATTTTGAACATAGCGGAGTAGACACAAGAAGTTTATTTAGAGTACTATTCAAAACAATATTACTAAGTAACAAACGCTCCGGAGGAGGAAGTACAATAACTCAACAATTAGCAAAAAATATGTATGGCAGACCTAATCATGGTCCACTAACAATGTTAATTAATAAAACAAAAGAAGGAATACAAGCATATAGAATTGAAAAAACATTTAATAAAGAAGAAATACTTACCCTTTACCTCAACACTGTTTCCTTTGGTGAAAATGTATATGGAATTGAAGCAGCTGCACTGCGCTATTTTAGCAAAAAAACTACTAAATTAACCATTGAAGAAAGCGCTGTTTTGATTGGTATTTTAAAAGCAAATACATTTTACAACCCTCGTTTACACCCAGACAATGCTTTACGAAGAAGGAATACCGTTTTATTTCAAATGAACAAGGAATCATATGTAACTAAAACGGAATACGACTCCCTTAACAAACTACCTCTTCAATTAAACTATACCAATTTAGCTTCTACTAATAAAGCTGGTTATTTTTTAGCAATGGTTAAAAAAGAAACCAACACTATTCTTGACAGTATTAATAAAAATAACACTACGAAATGGGATCTAGAAAAAGATGGGCTTCGTATTGAAACTACTTTAGATATAACCTTACAAGAATATGCTCTTAATGCATTTTCTAGTCACTTAGGCAAAATGCAAAGGCAAATCAGAAAACATTATAAAAATACAACTCAAAAAAAGGAATTAAAAAAATTAGTTAATCAGCAACTAAGAAAGTTAAACCTTTACGAGAATAAATTAGAACGTAGCAAACAATTGGTTTTTGACTGGAAAGGACATTATACGGATTCTATTAATATAGCAGATAGTTTAGCCTTAGAAGCTACTTTATTACATGCAGGTATGTTAGCGATAAACCCAACTAATGGCGCAATAAAAACATGGGTTGGCGGCATAAATCACAACACACATCCGTACGATCAAATTTTTGCACAACGACAATTAGCATCAACCTTTAAACCAATTCTCTATGCAGCAGCTTTAGAAGAAGGAAGAAAACCTTGTGATTATTTAGATAACGAACAATTAACTATTTCCGACTATAATAATTGGAGCCCAGAGAATGCTAATAAAAGTACTGGAGGAAAATATTCCATGACAGGTGCTTTGATGAATTCTATGAATATCCCAACTGTGAATCTATTTATGGAAACCGGTTTTAAACCAATTGATTCGCTATGGCAACAAATGCAATTCACTTCTAAGCTCGAAAATAATCCATCCTTAGCTTTAGGGACTGCAAGTGCTAGTATTTATGAAGTTACCAGAGCATATGCTACTTTTGCTAATGGTGGGAATTTAATGAAACCCAAATGTATTACAAGAATCACTACTGCTAATGGTAAAGTAATTTATGAAGATCAAAACTCAGAAGCCAAAGAGATACTTAACAAACGTACATCCAAATTAATTAACTCCATACTTCAAAAAGCCGTTAATCAAGGAACAGGGACCCCTCTGAGAAACACTTACAATGTTACTTTACCACTTGCTGGAAAAACAGGTACATCTCAGAGCTATGCAGATGCATGGTTTGTTGGTTACAATCCAAAATTGGTTATCGTAAGTCGTGTTGGATGTGCCTCACCTAAAATTCATTTTTACAATGGAACTGGTTCTGGTGGACGATTAGCTTTACCATTGGTAGCAAAAACACTGTATAAAGTTCAAAACAACTCAACACTTAAAAGAAAATACAGTAAAGTGTTTCCTCCTTTATCTGAAGAATTATTTGATGCCCTATCTTGTGAAGATTTTAAAGAAAAAACTGGATTTGAAAACTTCTTTGACATTTTTAAAAGCAAAGATAAAAGCTTTGATAAAGAACAAGAAAAACTTAAAAGAAAGAAAAGTAAAGAACCATTCTTTAAAAAAATATTCAAGCGTAAAAATAAAAAAACCGAGTAAGAACTATGAGTTTATATTTTGTTATAACCACCCTTATACCGTAACAATACTATAGATTTTATATAAACACAAAAAAGCGACTATATAGTCGCTTTTTTGTGTTTATATAAATATCAAATTGAAATTACATATGCAATGCATTATCATCAACTGCTAAACAAGCTTCTTTAATAGCTTCAGTAAATGTTGGGTGTGCATGAGACATACGAGAAACATCTTCTGCAGACGCTCTGTATTCCATAGCTACAACTGCTTCAGCAATCATATCTGCAGCACGAGCTCCAACCATATGAACTCCTAAAATTTCATCTGTAGTTGCATCAGCCAATACTTTTACAAATCCGTCTAAATCCATAGATGCTCTACTTCTTCCTAAAGCACGCATCGGGAAAGATCCAGCTTTGAAAGCTACTCCAGCTTCTTTTAACTGCTCTTCAGTTTTACCTACAGCAGCAACTTCTGGCCATGTGTATACAACACCTGGAATTAAGTTATAATTGATATGTGGTTTTTGACCAGCTAAGGTTTCAGCAACAAATACACCTTCTTCTTCTGCCTTATGCGCTAACATTGCTCCTTTAACAACATCACCAATTGCATAGATATTAGAAATATTAGTTTGTAAATGAGCATCAGTTTCCACCATTCCTCTTTCATCAACTTTTACACCAGCATTCTCTAATCCTAATCCATCAGTAAACGGACGACGACCAACAGATACTAAACAGTAATCAGTTTTAATTTCTTGCGGTTGTCCTTTTTTATCTTCATAATTAATAACTACCTCATCACCTACAGTTTCTACATTTGTAACTTTATGAGAAGTTAAAATCTTCATTTTTTGTTTCTTTAAAACCTTTTGTAATTCCTTAGAAACAGCTTTGTCCATTGTTGGCACAATTCTGTCCATATATTCAACTACAGTTACTTCAGAACCAATTCTCTTATAAACCTGCCCAAGCTCTAAACCAATAACTCCACCACCTATCACGACTAAATGCTTAGGGATTTCTTTTAATTTTAAAGCTTCCGTAGAAGTAATTACTCTTTTCTTATCTAACTTGATAAAAGGGAAAGATGAAGGTTTAGATCCTGTAGCAATAATAGTATTTTTAGCTTCAATCTCTACCGTTTTTTCACCTTTTATTGTAATATGAGTAGCATCTTTAAACGAACCAACACCTTGATATACATCAATTTTGTTTTTGTCCATTAAAAAAGTAATTCCATCACAAGTCTGTTTTACTACAGAATCCTTACGAGCTATCATTTTTTCAAGATTCATTTTAACTTCTCCTGAAACTTCAATACCGTGTGCCTCAAAGTGTTTTATAGCATCGTCATAATGATGAGAAGAATCTAACAATGCTTTTGAAGGAATACATCCAACATTTAAACAAGTTCCACCAAGTGTATTATATTTTTCAATTATTGCAGTTTTCATTCCTAGTTGCGCGCAACGAATTGCTGCTACATATCCTCCAGGTCCAGAACCGATAATGGCTACATCGTAAGTACTCATAAAAGTAATTTTTTGTTTTTAAAAAAGATACACAAAAGTAACGAAGTTTTTATTTATAAATGTATAGAAGTTGAATTTTTTATATCTGTAATAACAAATGTACTATGAGTACTTCCTACATGATCTAAGGTTGTTAATTTAGCAACCATAAACTCCCTATACGCTTCCATATCTTTTAACAAAATTTTTAACGTATAATCATAATCACCAGTTGTATGAAAACACTCGACAACTTCATCAATTTTCTTTACTGATGCCTCAAATTTTGTTAAATACGCCTTTGTATGTTGAGTCAACTTTATTTGACACAGAACCATAAAACTTTTTTCAACTTTATTTTTATTAAGTATTGCTACATACTTTTCTACTACACCGTTTCTTTCTAAACGTTTAATACGCTCATACACCGCAGTTACAGACAATCCTGTTTTATTAGATATTGCCTTTGTAGTTTGCTTAGCATCTTCCTGAAGCAACTGTAATATCTGTCTATCTATTTTATCCAATTTCATCTTGAAAAATTTTTCTCTTTTTACTCTAACAAATGTACAATTAATTAATTATTTTCTATTAAAATAAATAATAATAGATTTAATATCTACATAAAATCATATATATTGTTATTAAAACTAGTAAACTGTAAATTTGAGCTATAATAAATAAAAACATATATCATGAAGTTCAAACCAGCAAATAGCATTCAAGACTTACAATATTTTGGGGAATTTGGAGGAGTAAACCCTTCTATTTCTGATTCCTCAACCTATACTTTCATTTCAGCAAAAACAATGCTTGATACTTTTGAAGGAAATACTGACGGATGCTACTTATACTCAAGACATGTATCTCCAAGTAACTTATATTTAGGAGAAGCCCTAGCTGCTATGGAAGGTTCAGAAGCTGCAAATGTATCCGCATCAGGTATGGGAGCTATCACATCCACTATATTACAATTATGTACCGCAGGTGATCATATAGTTTCTAGCAGAACAATTTACGGAGGTACTTATGCATTCTTAAAAAACTTTACTCCTAGAATAAATATTAAAACCTCTTTTGTAGATATTACAAACCTAGAAATTGTAGAGGCTGCAATCACAAAAAACACCAAGGTATTATTTTGTGAAACAGTGAGCAATCCTTTATTAGAGGTAGCTGACTTAAAGAACCTATCTAAAATAGCTAAGAAACACAATATTACTTTAGTTGTTGACAACACCTTTTCTCCGTTGATGGTTTCTCCAATAAAACTAGGGGCAGATGTAGTAATTCACAGTTTAACAAAATTTATTAATGGATCATCCGATACCGTAGGAGGTGTTATTTGTGGTTCGCAAGAATTTATTGATGCATTACGAAGCGTAAATGACGGCGCTTGCATGTTATTAGGAGCTACAATGGATAGCCTTAGAGCTTCCTCTGTTTTAAAAAACCTAAGAACATTACACATCAGAATTAAGCAACACAGTATTAACGCAGCATATGTTGCTAGTAAATTTGAAGAAGTTGGCATAAAAACTGTTTACCCAGGACTAAATTCACATACATCTCATAAAATTTTAAAAAATATGATGAATGAAAAATATGGTTTTGGAGGTATGTTTACGATTGATGTTAACTCACTAGATAAAGCAAACCAATTTATGGAGTTAATGCAAGAACGAAATTTAGGTTACTTAGCCGTTAGTTTAGGCTTTTATAAAACATTATTTAGTGCACCTGGAACTTCTACATCGTCAGAAATCCCTGAAGAAGAACAAAAACAAATGAATTTATCCGATGGCTTAATTCGTTTTTCAATTGGACTAGATAACGATATCGAACGAACTTTTGAAATGATGAAAGAATGCATGTTTCAATTAAACATTATATAATTTCAAATAAATTAAATTCACAAAAGCCGTAAACCTCCATAAAATTTGAATTTCGTGGAGGTTTATCAGTTTTAAATTAATACTCTTTTTGAAAAATTTTCTTTACAAGAATAAAAAACAACAATAAAACAGAAAATATATCTATCTTTAATAGAATTATTAAATTAATTTACTATTTAAACCAAGATACATTGATTACATCACGTATTTAAACGAATATTGCAAATTATAAATAACACAAATGAAAGATTATATAATTATCGGTGCAGGTCAGGCAGGTTTAGCAATGGCATATTATTTAAATAAAAAAAATACTGACTATATAGTAGTAGATGCCAATAGTGAAATTGGCGCTCCATGGTTAAAAAGATGGGACTCCTTAAAACTTTTTACTCCTTCAGAGTTTAATAATCTTCCTGGAATGAAATTCCCGCATAAAAAAGGACATTATGCTAACAAGTACGAAGTGGCAAATTATTTAAAAGCTTATGTTAAGAAATTTAATATACCTGTAGCTTTCAATCAAAAAATCAGCTCTTTAAAAAAGGTTGGAGATTACTATATTATAAAAGGAGAAACTCAAGAGTATAAAGCAAAAAATGTAATTATTGCTACCGGACCTTTTCATACTCCATTTACACCTCCTTGCCATACCAATATTTCAAAGGATGTTTTTCAAATACACAGCGAACACTACAAAAGCACTAACCAATTACAAGATGGAGCAACTTTAGTTGTTGGAGCTGGGGATTCTGGAGTTCAGATTTTAGAAGAAATATCAAATACCGATAGAGAAGTATATTTTTCTGGAAACACAAACATCACTTCAATACCTCAAGAAATTTTAGGTAAAACATTATGGTGGTGGTTTAAAAAAATAGGTTTTTTAACTGTTAGCAAACATTCTTGGATTGGAAAAAAACTGAGTACAGGTGGTCAACCAATTATAGGTACAGATGTAAAAACATTATTTAAAAAGTCAAATGTAACCTGTGTTGGACGAACTTTAGATGCAAATAATGATTCTATTGTATTTGAAAAAGAAACCGTTAGTACTATTAAAAACATTGTATGGGCTACTGGATTTAAACCTAACTTTAAATGGATTGAAAACATTGAACTAGATGAAACCCATTACCCTAAAAACTACAGAGGAGTAAGCGAACTTGAAGGGTTATATTTCCTTGGACTTCCATGGTTGCACACTAGAGGATCAGCTACTTTAGGAGGGGTCAAAAAAGACGCCAAATACTTAAGTAAATATATTACTAAAAAAGCAAAACCAATTAAAAATACAAATTCATCCGAATTAAAAAAGAAAGTTGCATAATTAACAACAATGAAGAAGAGTTATCAGGACATAGAAAACAAAAGACAAGATGGCACGGTTTGGTTTAACGATTTACAACGTAAAAGAGAATCTGGCCCTAAATTGTTAGACAAACGATATACTAATTTTGGTGACGCAACTAAGGCGGTACATGCCGGACAGTATGACGATCCACAAACAGGAGCTTTAGGAACACCTATTTACCAATGCTCTACTTTTTTTTTAAATAAAGCTTCTTATGAAGCTATTGAAGAAGGACGTGGTAGAGATGAAATGATATACACCCGTTATGGAAACCCATCACAATGGAGTGTACAAGAAAAAATATCTGCTTTAGAGAACGCAGAAAGTTCTATTGTTTTTGGTTCAGGTATGGCAGCTATTTCTTCTGCTTTATTAGCAATGTTAGACAAAGGTAGTCATGTAGTATCTTCAAGAGATATTTACGGAGGAACTTATAATTTTCTATATGAAGATTTAGACAAGTTTGGAATGTCAGTTACCTTTACTTCCCCTACTGATATAAACGAAATAGAAGCTGCAATTCAAGAAAACACTAAAGTATTATATTTTGAAGCACTTACTAATCCGTTATTAAAATTAACACCTATAAAAAAGTTAGTTGAATTAGGTAAAAAGCATAATTTAAGAGTTATTATTGACAATACTTTTTTAACTCCTTATAATATAAAAATGTTAGATCTGGGAGTAGATATTGTGGTGAATTCTGCTACAAAATACCTAAACGGACATTCTGATGTAATTGGAGGAACCGTTTCTGGATCACGTAAATTAGTAGATCGAATTTGGCCACAAATGCTCAAAAATGGTGGCTCAATGGATCCTCATGTATGTTTCCTGTTAGAACGTAGTTTAAAAACACTCGCATTAAGGATGAGGACACACAATTCAAATGCCTTAGAACTAGCAACATATTTAGAAAATCACCCAAAAATAAAGAAGGTATACTATCCTGGTTTAGCATCTCATGATCAACATGAATTAGCTAAAGAACAATTAAAAGGAAAAAACTCAGGGATGGTTAGCTTTGAAATTGAAGGAGGCGATGCTAATGCACATAATTTATTAAACAACTTAATACTCCCTAAAGAAGCAACAAGTTTAGGTGGCGTAGAGAGTTTAATTTCACTACCTTACAATACCTCACAAGCCTCTTTAACCAAAGATCAACAAAAAGCAATTGGAATTAACGACGGACTTGTACGACTTTCCGTAGGTGTAGAAGATATAATCGATTTAATTTCAGATTTAGAACAAGCAATAACAACTATTTTTAAATAAAGTACGATATGTTAAACAACATCAACATGGCAGGCTTAAGCGAATACGCTAACGAAGTAAAAGAAAATGATATTGAAAGTCGCGCTTCTTATGGCGTAAAACTTAATTGGGAAAGTGGTACTAAAACAAGTGTAAAAACAAAAAACATTCTTTTTGGAAACCATAAAATAGTCCGTGATTTTGAGTTTACTATCGATGAACCAACTCAATTTTTAGGAGTAAACTGTGGTCCAAATCCAGCTGAATATATGTTAGGCGGATTAGCTGGTTGTATGGCAGTTACTTTTATGGCAGGTGCTACCGCAATGAACATAGAAATAGATCAGTTACAATTAGAAGTTGATGGTGAATTAGACCTAAAAGGTTTCTTAGGTTTAAATGATGATTCTAGTGTAGGTTTTCCTGAATTAAAATTTATTTATAACATAAAAGGAAACGGTACTCAGGAGCAATACAATAAATTAATAGAGCGCGTTTCGAAGCATTCTCCTAATTTTAACACCATACAAAACGAAGTAAGAATGGTTAGAGAACTGAAATAATATTACATCTATCAAAAAAAAGCCTGATTGCTACAATCAGGCTTTTTTTTTGCACAAGGTTTAATAAAATCGTAACATTACGCCTCTTAAAGAACAAGAAATGTTAGAAAAAGATAATATATCAGAGGTACAAATTGACGAGCAACAAATAATCGAGAACAAAGAATTAAATATTTGGGAAGCGATGATCCCTGTAATATTATTAATGTTCATGTTAGCTTATAATATTTTTTACGCAGATGGTGCTTTATTAGGTGATTATTCAAATCAATTTATCCTATTAATTGCTGGAGGTATTACCGCTATAGTAGGTTTTAAAAACAAAGTCCCTTTTCAAATAATGATTACCGAAATATGGGAAAACTTAAAAAGTGTTTTTGTCCCTATCATGATTTTATTTTTAGTAGGTGCATTAGCAGGTACTTGGTTGATTAGTGGTATTATACCTGCAATGGTTTATTATGGACTACAAGTACTAAGTCCTAGTATCTTTTTACCAGCTTCTGTTATTATTGCTGCAATTATTTCAATTGCAACAGGAAGTTCATGGACAACATCTGCAACAGTAGGTATCGCTTTAATAGGTATTGGTTCTGCTTTAGGAATCCCTACCGGAATGATTGCCGGAGCAGTAATTTCTGGGGCATATTTTGGTGATAAAATGTCTCCTTTAAGCGACACTACTAACCTAGCACCCGCAATGGCTGGAACTGATTTATTTACCCATATAAAGTACATGGCATACACTACAATTCCTACTATTGTTATCACCTTAATTGCTTTTAGCGTTATGAGTATGACAATTACAACTACAGGAAGTGCAGATGTAAGTAATCTTTTAAAAACTATTGATACTACCTTTGACATTAACCCTTATCTATTTATTGTCCCTCTAGCCGTAATTGGCATGATATTAGCTAAAACGAAACCTTTAATTGCATTAGGGACCGGAGTAGTATTAGCTGCAGTTTTTGCTGTTATTTTTCAAGGTGATATATTAGCAGGTCTTGGTGATTCAAACTTCGGAGCTATAATCAACTCAATACTATCTGACACTACCATTGTTACTGATAATGAAAAATTAAATGAATTATTTTCTTCTGGTGGAATGAATGGAATGCTTTGGACAATATATTTAATTATATGCGCCATGGTTTTTGGAGGAATTATGGATGGTATAGGTGCTTTAGCTAGAATTACAAGGTCGTTGTTAAAATTAGCTGATTCTGTGTTTGGTTTATTTGCAACTACTGTTATTAGTTGTTTAGGATTAAATACTATTGCTTCTGACCAATATTTAGCTTTAGTAATCCCAGGTAAAATGTTTAAACAAGCTTATGAAGACAAAGGCTTAGCCCCAGAAAACCTAAGTAGAACTTTAGAAGATTCCGGAACAGTAACATCAGTTTTAATCCCTTGGAACACTTGTGGAGCATACCAATCAGGAGTACTTGGAGTATCTGTAGCTGATTATTTTATTTATGCTATTTTCAACTGGTTAAGTCCATTTACTACACTTCTTTTCGCAGCTTTAGGATTAAAAATAAGGGAATTAAAAGCGAAATAAAGATTCTTTATAGCTTTATCAAAAAATTAAATAAAACATCGTGTACTAACGTAATATTGATACGTATATTTGCATGAAGAAAATTAATATTCATTTTTAAAAAATATAATATGGCTGTATTAGTAGGAAAAAAAGCACCAGAATTCAATGCACAAGCGGTAATTAATGGAAATCAGTTTGCTGAAAACTTTTCATTAGAGCAATACTTAGGAAAGAAAGATGTAATCTTATTCTTTTACCCTAAAGATTTTACTTTTGTTTGTCCAACTGAACTACATGCTTTTCAAGAAAAATTAGCTGAATTTGAATCAAGAAACGTTGCTGTTGTAGGTGTATCTACTGATACAGAACAATCTCACTACGGATGGTTACAAGTTGAAAAAGGACAAGGTGGAATTAAAGGTGTTACCTATCCTTTAGTGGCTGATACAAACAAAACTATTGCTGCAAACTATGATGTTTTAGCTGGTGATATGTATTATAATGAAGAAGGATTAATGGTTGCTGAAGGTGAATTAATTGCTTACAGAGGATTATTCTTAATTGATAAAAAAGGAATGGTACGTCACCAATTAGTAAACGATTTACCATTAGGAAGAAATGTTGATGAAGCAATACGTATGGTAGATGCATTACAATTCTTTGAAGCAAATGGAGAAGTTTGTCCTGCTAACTGGAGTAAAGGAAAAGACGGTATGCAAGCTAATCACACTGCAACTGCTGAGTACTTGGCACAACAAAACTAGGTTCTATTCCATATAGATGTTTAAAGCGCTCTTAAGAGCGCTTTTTTTTATGATAATTTTATCCTTAATCTTTTCGGTTATTAATAGATTTTAACGTAATTTGATATTCTAATAAAACATATCATTATGGCAACAGTAACTTTAAAAGGAAATAGCATCCATACCTCAGGAAATTTACCAAAAGTTGGTGATCAGGCCCCAGATTTTACACTCGTAAAATCAGATTTATCTACTGCTACTTTAGCTGACTATAAAGGAAAGGCTATTGTGTTAAATATCTTCCCTAGTATAGACACCAGTCCATGCTCAATATCAGTAAGACAATTTAACAAAGAGCTAAATGAAATTGATGATGTTATTGTATTGTGTATTTCAAGAGATTTACCTTTTGCTCAGGCTCGTTTTTGTGGAGCTGAAGGTTTAGAAAATGTGATAAATTTATCAGACTTTAGAGACAATAGTTTTGGAAAAACCTATGGTTTAGATTTTGTTGACGGTCCTTTAGAAGGGTTACACTCAAGAGCAATAGTTGTAATTGATGAAAAGGGAGTAATCACTCACACTGAACAAGTAGGAGAAATTGTTAATGAGCCAAATTACAAAGCAGCTTTCGAAGCACTTTAAAAACTTTTAAATGACTAAACAAAAAGATAGTTTTATTCAAGGGAGAATGAAAGGAGCAAAATATGCCTGTAAAGGCGCTCTTACTTTACTCCGTACGGAAGCAAGTATTAAAGTACAATTTTCCATTGCTATTCTTTTAACTATCGCAGGTTTTTATTTTGAAATAACCAAATCTGAATGGATGTTTCAAATATTGTCAATAGGCTTGGTTATGAGTATTGAAGGAATTAATACCACTGTTGAAGAAGTAGCTGATTTTATTCACCCAGAATTTCATAATAAAATAGGTCTTATAAAAGATATTGCCGCTGGAGCCGTTTTTATTTCAGCAATAGCAGCAACCATAGTTGGTTTAATTATTTACATTCCTAAAATTATTGCTTTATAAATCATTTATTCTAGAATGGCAAAAAAGAAAAAAACAAGCCCTAAAAAAACTAAGCTTCCAAAATTTAGTTTACCAAACACAACTCTTAACAAGCAACAAAAAACCATACTCGGTAGTTTCCTCTTCCTTCTTGGTTTATTGATGTGCATTGCCTTTGTTTCATATCTTTTTTCATGGAAAGCTGATCAAAGTGAAATTGGTCATTTATCACGTACTTCTGAAACAGAAAATGTTACAAATATTTTTGGAGCAACAATTTCACATTTTTTTATATATAAAGGGTTTGGTATTGCTTCTATCCTATTCGCTATATTAGTTAGTTTATCAGGTATTACTGTTTTATTAAACACTAGTACTGAAGCTTTAAAGAAACGATGGTTTTGGGGAGTATTAATAGCTATATGGATTTCGATATTTTTAGGGTTTTTCAACACTTCAATTCTAAGTGGTACAATTGGCTTTGAAACAAACGATTTTCTACAAGATTATTTAGGTAAGATAGGTACTGCTATTTTATTGTTGTTTTTCTTTGTAACATATTTAATTACACGATTTAAAATAACAACAGATGTTATTGGCGTATTTTTAAGTAATAATAAAGACGATAAAACTGTAGAACCTGTCGAAGAAACTATTGAACATGACATGTCAATAGTTGACGAATCTGACGAAGCTATTATTTTGGACTTTGTAAATGAAAACTCAGAAACTCCAGAAGTTTCTTTAAAGGAATCCCCAGATACTAAAAGTGAATTGGAAATTCCTCCAACTGAAACAAATATTGAGTATAAGCTACCAAAAGAGGAAATCGTCATTAACAGTTCAGAAGATGATGATCTATCCATGAAAGTAGAAGTAATGGAAGAAGAAAAAACTGTTGTTGATAACTTATCCGATAAATTAGTAGCTGATTTTGGTGAATTTGACCCTACTCTTGAGCTAAGTCATTTTAAATTCCCTACAATAGATTTATTAAAAGACTATACTGGAGGTAAAGGCATTACGATAAATCAAGAAGAATTAGAAAACAATAAAAACCAAATTGTCACAACACTTCGCAATTATAAAATTGAAATTTCTACTATAAAAGCTACTGTAGGTCCTACAGTAACCTTATATGAAATTGTTCCAGAAGCAGGTGTTCGTATATCAAAAATTAAAAATCTAGAAGATGATATTGCACTATCATTAGCAGCTTTAGGAATTAGAATTATTGCACCAATGCCCGGTAAAGGTACTGTAGGTATTGAGGTTCCTAATAAAAAACCTCAAATGGTTTCAATGCGATCAGCAATAGCTTCAAAGAATTTTCAAGAAGCTGAAATGCAGTTGCCTATTGCATTTGGTAAAACCATTAGTAATGAAACTCTCGTTGTTGATTTGGCCAAAATGCCTCACTTATTAATGGCAGGTGCTACTGGGCAAGGAAAATCTGTAGGATTAAATTGTATTTTAACTTCACTGTTATACAAAAAACATCCTGCTGAGGTAAAATTTGTTTTAGTCGATCCTAAAAAAGTAGAACTAACATTATTTAACAAAATTGAGCGTCATTATTTAGCAAAATTACCAGATAGTGAAGAAGCTATCATTACCGACAACTCAAAAGTAATCAATACATTAAATTCATTATGTATTGAAATGGATAATAGGTATGAAATGCTAAAAAACGCCTATTGTAGAAATATTGTTGAGTATAATAAAAAGTTTAAGGAACGTAAATTAAACCCAAATGACGGGCACAAGTTTTTACCATATATTGTTTTAGTGGTTGATGAATTTGCTGATTTAATTATGACAGCAGGTAAGGAAGTTGAAACCCCTATTGCTCGTTTAGCACAATTGGCTAGAGCAATTGGTATTCACTTAATAATTGCCACACAAAGGCCTTCAGTAAATGTAATTACTGGTATGATAAAAGCCAACTTCCCTGCACGTGTTGCTTTTAGAGTAATGACAGGTATAGATTCTAAAACTATCTTAGACACTGGAGGAGCCAATCAATTAATTGGTCGTGGAGATATGTTATATACGCAAGGAAATGAATTAATCCGTATTCAATGTGCTTTTGTTGACACGCCTGAAGTTGAAAAAATAACTGAATTTATTGGAGCTCAAAAAGCATATCCTGATGCATACTTATTGCCCGAATATATAGGAGAAGAGGGTGGCACGAATCTTGATAATAATATTTCAGAGCGAGATAAGTTGTTTAGAGAAGCGGCAGAAGTACTGGTTACAGCGCAACAAGGTTCAGCTTCATTATTACAACGTAAATTAAAATTAGGATATAATAGAGCAGGTAGATTAATTGACCAATTGGAAGCAGCAGGAATTGTTGGTCCTTTTGAAGGAAGTAAAGCTAGACTAGTTTTAGTTCCAGATTTAATAGCACTTGACCAATTATTAGCAAACGAATAAGAAAAAAAAACTATGAAAAAATATTTAGCAATTTGTTTAATAGCACTAATTAGTATCTCAGGATTTTCTCAGAATTCTGAAAAAGCAAAAAAGTATTTAGAAGAAGTTTCAACTAAAGTTAAGAGTTATAGAAATATTAGCATTGACTTCAAATACAGCCTAAACAATGAAGTTGAAAATATAGACCAAAACTACAAAGGGAATGTCTATTTAAAAGGAGAACAATACCTGGTGAATGTTTTAGGTGTTACTAGTTTATTTGATGGTAAAAAATTATATACTATCAATAGTGAAGATGAAGAAATTACTATAACTAATGCTTCTGATGAAGAAAACAACATGAATACACCTTCAAGAATGTTATCATTTTTTAAAGAAGGTTTTTCTTATATATGGGATAAAAAACTTGCTATAAAGGGACGTTCAATACAATACATAAAATTAATCCCTATTGATACAAATTCAGAAAACAAATATATTCTTTTAGGTATTGATGCTAACACCAAAAACATCTATAATATTATATATACAGGAAAGAATGAATCAGTAGTAACATTAACTGTTAATAGTTTTAAAACTAATCAGCCTATCTCGGAAAGTTTATTTATTTTTGACAGAAATAAATACAACGATTATTATTTTAACGAATAAGGCATCTTGAAAATACTAGACCGATACATTTTAACAACGTTTTTAAAAACCTTTTTTAGCGTTTTTACAATACTTATATTCATTTTTATATTACAATCGGTTTGGCTTTTTGTAAAGGAATTAGCTGGTAAAGATTTAGATTTAATAATTGTTTTTAAATTTTTAGTTTACCTACTCCCTACCCTAGTACCACTTATACTTCCGTTAACAATACTATTAACTTCAATAATGATTTTTGGTAATTTTGCTGAAAATTATGAGTTCGCAGCAATGAAATCTGCTGGTATTTCATTACAACGAGCTATGCGAGGAGTCTCTGTCTTCATATTATTGTTAAGTATTACTACATTTTTCTTTGCCAATAATGTTGTACCCTGGGGGGAATATAAATCTAGAAACTTGAGACGTCAAATTGCTGTTCAATCACCTGAAATGGCAATTGTTGAAGGCCAATTCAATTCTATTGGAGGTAAAATAACTATTAAGGTTGATAAAAAAACTGGAGACAAAGGGAATTTACTGGAAAATGTTATTGTTTTTCTTACAGAAAACAATAAAAATAATACAGTAATAAAAGCAAAAACAGGCGAATTAGCTTCCAATAAAAAATCAAATACTCTTCAATTAATATTGCATGACGGCAATTATTACCAAGATGTACATACAAAAGACCCTATTAAAAGGAAGAAAAGGCCGCATGCAAAAAGTTACTTTAAAAAATACACCAAAAACTTCGATTTATCTAAGCTTAATAACACTCAAAAAGTAGAAGATGTTGTTACTTACAGAATGCTTAAAATAAATGAATTAATCCCAACCATTGACTCATTAGAACAAAAAATATTATCTGAAAATTCAAAGGACATCACTAACTTATATAACGGTCATGGGTTGCACAACACCAATAAAAAGAAAACAATTAATAAAAAGCTAAAAATAGATTCTACTGTATTTAATAAACAAAAAATCATAAGCCAAGTTTCTGATAAAAATATAGCTCAAGAGCATGTAGAATTTAAAAAGGACAAGGATACCTTTCCAATTTTTAAAGGCAATTTAGTTGAACTTTTTAATGACAAAGAAAAAAAAGACATATACCAATTAGCAATTAGTAATAGTTCAAGTTCATACACACAAATTGAAAACCGTGAATTGTTATCCGATTTCAAAATTGCAACTCTAAATCAACATAAAATCGCACTACACAAGAAATTTGCATTAGCATTTTCGTGTTTTATACTCTTTTTTGTTGGAGCTCCATTGGGAGCAATCATTAGAAAAGGTGGTATGGGACTTCCTATGGTATTGGCAATTTTACTATTCCTAACATATTATTTTATAGGTATATTTGCTGAAAACAGTGCAGAAACCCAAGCTATCCCTACAATATTAGGTGCATGGTTATCAACCATTGTAATTCTGCCTTTAGGTATTATACTAACTAGAAACGCCACTTCTGACAAAGGTGTATTTAATACTGATGGCATAACCGTTTTCTTTAGTACTATTTGGAATAAAATATCAAAAAACAAAAAAGAAGATTCTAATCTTACTTAACAACAACTTAAATGACAACAACTAACAACAACCCAACAATTCAACTTGACAATATACATGATGCCATTGATGACGTCAGACAAGGAAAAGTGATTATTGTTGTTGATGATGAAGACAGAGAGAATGAAGGTGACTTTTTAGCTGCTGCTGAAAAAATCACACCAGAAATGGTGAATTTTATGGCTACTCATGGTAGAGGACTAATTTGTGCTCCACTGACCGAAAAAAGATGTGATGAACTGAAGTTAAATATGATGACTAGCAATAGTTCTGACCCAATGGAAACCGCATTTACTATTTCAGTTGATTTAAATGGTAAAGGAGTTACTACAGGTATATCTGCTTCAGACAGAGCTTTAACTATTCAAGCGTTAGTTAAAGAAGATACAAAACCACATGATTTAAACAGACCTGGACATATTTTCCCTTTAAAAGCTAAAGAAGGTGGTGTATTAAGGAGAACAGGACACACTGAAGCTGCAATTGACTTTGCTCGTTTAGCAGGCTTAAAACCAGCAGGTGTGATTGTTGAAATCATGAATGATGACGGATCAATGGCACGCTTACCACAATTAATTAAGGTAGCTAAAAAGTTTGATTTAAAAATTGTTTCTATAGAAGACTTAGTTGCTTATAGAATGGAACATGACTCTTTAATTGATAAAAAGGAAGATTTTGAAATACAAACTCGTTTTGGAACTTATCGCTTAAGAGCTTACAAGCAAACTACTAACAACCAAGTACATTTAGCTTTAACAAAAGGAACTTGGACAGAAGATGAAGCGGTAACGGTACGTGTTACTTCTACCCTAGTAAACAACGACATTCTTGACACGCTAACTTTTAATACTGATAAAAAATTAGAAGGTATTTTTGAATTGATTAACAAATCAGGAAAAGGAGCTTATGTTTTCATTAATCAAGAAAGCCCTTCACTAAACTTATTAAGTAGACTAGAAAAATTAAAAGTAAATCAATCTGAAGGAGAAATTAGAGCACCAAGAATAAAAATGGATATAAAAGATTTTGGTATCGGAGCTCAAATTTTACATGATTTAGACATTCATAAACTTAATTTGATATCTAACACAAGTAAACATAAAAAACGTGTAGGTATGATTGGCTACGGGTTAGAAATTGTTGATTACACTAGTTATGAATAAGAATAATATATCATTTATATAAAGGAACGCATTGCGTTCCTTTTTTTTATGTCATTAGTATTAATCATAATAATGAGCAATAATTTGTAAATCATCCTTACCAGAACCCAAAAACACCCTAACTGCACCAGTACCTACGGTGCTACCTACTGCTAATTGGCAAGCAAACATTGCAGAATACGTTCCTGGTGCTAACTTAACATAATCAGAAGCAGTATTATGAAAGTTTTTATATTCACCTCTTCTTGCATTTGAGTTATTATAAAACTGCCCATTAATTCCTAATAACCCAGCTTGTTCTAAACAGTTAATTCCACCAGAATCCATATCAATACACCATGGACCAGCATTTATTGGATTCCCATCATAATCGTTTATTACTGTCGGCCCTAAATAATTACCTCTTCTAAAATAAATACCTGTTTGTACAACTCTTGCATGTTCATCAGCTATCCTTCCACTTGAACTATTCGTTTTATAAATACTCCATGAAACTGTATAATTTACTTCAATAATAGCAGGTTTTGTTAAAGTAAATGTTGCTGCCAAACCATCCATAGGTATTCCTGATGGGTTATAACCAAACCCCCATCCTGTTTGTACAATAACACTCGTAGGGTCTTCAACATCCATTAAATAATTTTCAGAATCATATAATATTTCTACATTTCTAGTTGATGATCCTAAGGTTAAATCCCCTTCAGCATCAACATATACTTCAGTTGTATTAATCATTCCTAAATTATCAACATTATTTGTTGTATTTAAACCTTCAACTTTAACATTTGAAGCAGGTCCAGCAACATGTAATTCTTGCTGTGGATTTGTGGTATTAACTCCTACTTGAGCAAAACTTATACTACAAGCAATTAAACTAAATATATAATAACATCTATTTTTCATAAGCCAATTTTTAAATTAATTATATATTCTCATTTTTAAATAATCTGTCGCTCCTCCAAATCCTACACTGGTAAAACTGGTTGCAGAATCCTCAACTATACCAAAAAAATGTATAGAATGAGTACCAGGAGGTAGTGTTGCATAACCTTGACTATTCATATAAGGATATCCAGCAGCCCCTCCAAAACTAGAAGCATAAAATTGCCCTTTTTGTCCATATTTCCTAGATTTTTCAGTAGCGTCTAATCCATCATTATTAATATCAAAACAAAAGAATGTTTGAATTGACCTTGCTTCTTTATCTTTAATATATGACATTGTTGGTATTGTTAAATCAGATCCCGATAAAACTAGACTAACACCATATTTTACTTCAACAACTGCTGTTTGCGGCACTGTAAACGTAATACTCTGTAAAAAACCTTCTATAAGAGTCTCTCCAGTATTATTATTATTAATAACTACACCAGTACTTACTTGATTTCCTGCAAAAACTAATCCGACCAAATTATCGGGTATGAAGTTTGGTACATCTATTAAAAAATTCAAAGGGACTCCTGCTGTTCCGTTTGGAGGAGTTATGGTTAAATCACCATTTCCATCCACGTAAACTCTAGCTAACTTTGTTCCATCATTATTTATATTATTTACTGAGTTTAAAGCCTCAATTCTAATTGTAGAGTTTGCTCCACCTATGTGTAATTCCTCTGTTGGTGATGTTGTACCGATACCTACTTGACAAAACAATAATTCAGGCAGAAATAAAACAATTAATAGTTTGATATTTTTCATAAGTAAATAAGTTTTAATGTAATCTGAATAAAAGAGTATCGTTTCCTACAGCAAACTTTACATGTGCAGGTTCTGCGTTAGATCCTGGTCCACCAGCTTTTACCCCTGAAGATACTTCACCGTAAAAACTAACATCAAAAGTTCCTGCAGAAGGTATAAACATATATGCTGTACACACATTATACATAGTACCAACAGTTCCATTTGTAGAGTTATTAGCATAACACTTTGATGCAGGCCCGTACTTTCGATTTGTCGGCAATCCATCAATTTTAAAATATGTAGAAATTCGCCTTGATAAATAATCTGTTATTTTAGTACCAAATGCATCTTGATAAACTTCAAAGCTTAAATTATATTTTACTTCTAAAATAGCTGCTCTGTTAACACTTACTGTATATGTAAACAGTTTTTCTGCTGCTACTCCATCACCATCATTAGCCAAAAGTGTCACATCACTTGTTGGTAACAAGGTATGATCTAAAGCATCAGAATATTCACTATTATATAATGGTACAAACTTCAATGTCATTACACCGTCTCCGTCAACATATAACGGATATGTATCATTCGTCAAATCAGAGTCTCCATTTACATCACCTCCATTATAAGCATTATTAGTTTCATTTAAGCTTTCAACTCTCATGGTTCCAGAAGTAGATGCAATATGCAATTTTTGTTGTGGAGATGTTGTTCCTATTCCAACTCCTTGTTGGGCATAAACAAACGATGTGGCAAGTAAGTAAACGTATAAATTCTTCATACACTATAGTTTTTGGGATAAACTCTATAGTAAAAATATAAATTATACTCAATAAAACAAGCTAATAGGGGAGAATCTTTTAATTATTTATGAGTTTTATTGCTGTATTCTGACCAAAAGCAAGTTTTACATGTTAAAAAACAACTAACAACTGTTTGTTGTTTTTATAACAAATCTTTATTAATAAAAAACCTGTTCCATAACTAGGAACAGGTTTTAAATACTTTATATAACAACCAAAAAGTTGATTTTAGAAAAATTAATCATTGACAATTTAAAGTTTATCTATAAACTCAAAATGGGAACGTGTATTTCTACCAGAACTATAGTTTTTAATTTTATCAATTATTGCTCCATTATGTTTAACTGCTATAATTGTTGGGAACGATCTAATACCATATTTAGCACTTAATGCCTTATTTGCTGATTCTTGACTAGGAGTAATTATTGCTTTATTTCTTGGGAAATCTACTAACAACAAAACAAATCTTTTAGATTTTGAAAAAAACTCATCAGATTTGAAAAAATCTCTATTTAAATTTTTACATGGTTGACACCAATCACTCCCCGTAAACAACATCAAAATAGGCTTGTTACTTTTTTTTGATTTAGTTTTAGCTACTTCAAAGTCGGTTTCCCATTTTAAACGCCCATCATGCTCTTGTGCATAAAACAAAGTACTTACAAACAACAATATTATCACTAAGGTATTCTTCATCTTTTCAATATTTATTTATTACTATACATATCACAATAACCTTACCAAAGCTTATATTGTGATTACATTAGTTGACACAGATTTTCTTACTTTTTTAAATTTAGAAAACATATCCTCTTCTGCTCTATAACCAATTGGCAATGCTAATACTGCAGATAAACCTATAGTTTTCAAATTCAATAATTCATCATACTTTTCTGGTAAAAACCCCTCCATAGGACAAGAATCAATTTTCTCTAACGCACAAACAGTTAACAAATTCCCTAAAGTAATATAGGCTTGTTTTGTTGCCCAGTCTTTAATTTCAGTTTCACTTTTACTTGAGAAACTATGTATCAAAAAAGTTCTAAAAGAATCTATTACAGCATCAGAAGTCCCCCTTAAAATCTTTTCATTCTCAAAATGCGCTCTAATATAAGCCTCATCTATAGTATTCTCAACACAAATCACCAATACATGTGATGCCTGTGCTATTTGTTCTTGATTAAATGAAAGTGGAACTAACTCTTTTTGTAACTCCTTATTACTAACTACTACCAACTTAATTGGTTGTAATCCGTATGATGTTGGAGTAAGTGTGAAAGCTTCTTTTAAAATTTCCAACTTGTCATTTGAAACATATTTTTCTGTATCAAATTTTTTAGTAGCATATCGCCAATTAAGGCTATCTATAATATTCATATTACTATCTTTACAGCAAAAATAAGTAAAGCAATAACTATTTACACCTTTATTAGTATAACTTTAATCCCACTAGTGGATTTTACTTTTTAATCTTTAGTTATCATTAAAATAATATTGTAAGCTGATACTTTAGAAACTTACTCTAATGCATTGCTTTATAAATAAACTAACTTAATCATTAATAGTAGTTAATGACAAAAAAACATAATTCTCATGACAATTGATGAACGAATAGAACTTTCGGAAACAAGAATATTTAAAGCCGTTTTTCCTAATACAACTAATCACTACGGTACACTATTTGGAGGAACTGCACTTCAGTTAATGGATGAGGCTTCATTTATATGCGCAACACGATTTAGTAGAAAAAGGATGGTAACTATATCATCAGACAAAATAGATTTTGACAAATCAATTCCTGAAGGAAGTATTATTGAATTAGTAGCAAGAGTAATTAAAGTGGGTACTACAAGCTGCAAAATTAAAGTAGATATCTTTACTGAAAGAATGTACTCTAACGAAAGAGAATTGGCTGTAACTGGACATTTTACCTTTGTAGCTATTAATGAATATAAAAACCCGGTACCTGTAGTTTAATGGAAAACTTACAAATTACAGTTAGTGGAAAAGTACAAGGAGTCTGGTTTAGAAAGTATACACAAGAAAAAGCCAATAAATTAGAGCTTTATGGCTACGTAACTAATCAATATAACGGATCTGTTTTCATTGAAGTTATTGGCAATAAAAAAGAATTAGATATTTTTATACATTGGCTTCAGCATGAAGGTTCTCCTCTATCAAAAGTTACGAAAGTTGAGATTACCAAATTAAATACTATAAATCAATTCAATACATTTGAAATTAAACGATAAAAAAAGAGCTACAATTATGTAGCTCTTTTTTTATCGTTTAATCTTTATATTTTATCCAAACAATATTTCTTTATCCAATACAAAGTTCTGAATAAAAGCGATTGATTTTTGAATATCATCATGTAACAACCTATCCTTTTCTACAAAAGAAACTTCATTTCTATAAGCTTCAACTAAGCTTTCAATAAATGGAGATGATTTTAATGGTTTTCTAAAACCTAATGCTTGAGTAGCATTTAATAACTCTATTGCTAAAATACGTTCTACATTATCAACTACTGTCTTACATTTTACAGCTCCATTTGCTCCCATACTAACATGATCTTCCTGTCCGTTACTTGATACAATAGAATCAATGCTTGATGGCGTACACAACTGCTTATTAGCACTTGCAATACTAGCAGCTGTATATTGCGGAATCATAAATCCTGAATTTAACCCTGGTTCTTTTACCAAAAATGCAGGTAAACCTCTTAAACCAGAAATAAGCTGGTAAGTTCTGCGTTCAGAAATACTTCCTAACTCAGCTACTGCAATTGCTAAATAATCAGACCCTAAAGCCAATGGTTGCCCATGGAAATTTCCTGCAGAAATAACCATATCTTCTTTAATAAATATATTCGGATTATCAGTTACTGAGTTTATTTCTGTTTCAAATGTTTTCTTTACAAATGCTAAAGTGTCTTTAGACGCTCCATGAACTTGTGGCATACATCTAAATGAATACGGATCTTGAACTGCTTTACCATCTTGTTCAATTAACTCACTATCATCTAAGAAAGAAAGAATTCTTTCAGCAGTTTGTAACTGACCATTATGAGGACGAATAATATGTGAATATGTTAAAAACGGTGATTTATTACCGTTAAATCCTTCTAATGATATAGTTCCTATTGCATCAGCGAAATAAGATAATTTATATGCCTTTAATAAGTTATACACTCCATAGGCACTCATAAACTGAGTTCCGTTTAATAATGCTAAACCTTCTTTAGATTGTAATATAATTTTAGTCCACCCAAATTTTTCAAACAAAGCTGAAGCTGAAATTTCCTCTTCATTATAAATAACAGTCCCCTCTCCTATTAATGGCAATGCTAAATGCGCTAATGGTGCTAAATCACCAGAAGCACCTAATGAACCTTGAGTATATACTACTGGATAAACCCCTTCGTTAAATAATGTAATTAATCGTTCCGCTGTTACCAACTGAACTCCAGAATGTCCGTAGCTCAAACTTTGAATTTTAAGCAACAGCATTAATTTAACTATTTCTTTAGGAACTCTATCTCCAGTTCCACAAGCGTGCGATTTTACAAGGTTTTCTTGTAATAAGGTTAAGTTTCCTTTTTCTATTTTAACATCACACAAAGAACCAAACCCGGTATTAATACCATAAATAGGAGCTGATTCTCGCTCCATTTTATCATCTAAATAAGCTCTACATTTTTGAATATTTTCAATAGCTTCTTCCGATAAAGCAATTTTTTTATCCTCTAAAACTATCGTCTGTATATCAGATAAGCTTAAATGACTTGTACCTATATAATGTATCATATTTAAATTCTTTGATTTGGACATCAAAAATCGACTTTGCTTAATTGATTTCCAAACATTATTATACGTAATTCTAAAAACTTAATATATTTTCTCTATTTTTAAGCTTTCGAAATTTAAGCTGTAATGCTTTTATAACAATATCGTCAAACAAATTATTATTAATCAAATAAAATTAAAATGAAAAAAATTGTGTTCGCTTTAGCAACTTTAGCTATTGTTTCTTGTAAAAAAGAAAAAGTAAAACCAGTAGATTATACACTTTTCACTGGAAAGGTAATCAATAAAGAAGGTGACAAATTAATGATCTATAAAGGAAGAGATCTTAAAAAAGAAATTAGCTTAGATGAAAATGGTGTTTTTACTGATACTTTACGTTTAGACGCTGGTGAATATGTAGCTTTAGCTGGAAATCAATATGCACAAGTATATGTTAAGAATGGTAATCATTTTAACATGACTGTTGATACTAAAGATTTTGACAAATCACTTGCTTTTACAGGTAAAGGAGCAAAAGCAAATGAATTATTTTCAAAGCTTAGTTTGTTACAAGAAAACCTAGATTATGAAACACTTATTTCTAAAGATCAAGCTGGTTTTGATACAGGTATAGAAGGTTTTAAAAAAGAATACATGGAAACTTTAAATTCTTCTATTGATTTATTAGATAGCACAACTGTTGCCAACAAAACTAAATCTTTAGAAGGTATGTCTGCTCAATTAGCACAAATGTTTACTGCTAAAAACAAAATGAAAGCTTTAATAGGAACCCCTTCTCCTTCATTTGAAAACTATGAAAATATTAAAGGTGGAAAAACATCATTAGCTGATTTAAAAGGAAAGTATGTATATATTGACCTTTGGGCAACTTGGTGTGGACCTTGTAAAAAAGAAATCCCTTCATTGAAGGAAGTTGAAGCAAAATATCATGGTAAAAACATCGAATTTGTAAGTATCTCGTTAGATAATGGTAGAGGTTACAAAGCTGAAACTAAGGAAGCTGCTGCAATTGCTGCCAAAGAAGGTTGGAAAAAAATGATTGCCGAAAAAGAAATGACTGGAGTTCAGTTATTTGCTGATAATGGGTTTAGATCAACTTTCGCAACTGAATATGGTGTAAACTCAATCCCAAGGTTTTTATTATTAGATCCTGAAGGAAATATTGTTGATGCTGATGCTCCTAGACCATCAAGTCCTAAATTAATTGAAATGCTTACTGCTCAGGGACTTTAATCACAATAAATAACATAATATTTAAAAGCGATTCCATTCGGAATCGCTTTTTTTTGTTCACAACTTAGTTGATAACTAGTATCGTGCGTTTAATTTATCAATTATAATAATTTGTAATTTAGAATAAACCAATACTTTATAAATTATGAATAACAGAACAAATGATTTATTAAAGATTAGATTAGGTGTGAAAACTACCACACTTAATAACAATATGTCAACAGGAGAGTATTTTCAAAACGCTACTTTACGACCGGCTATTCAATTTCAAAAAGAGCTGCTTGTAGAGGGTTTTAAGAATTACGTTAAAAAACACAAAAACGTATTTCATAGTCTTTCTACTAACAAGAAACTACACTATATTGAAAATGCAATTCAACGTGATATTAAGTTTAGAAACTCATTAAAAGGGATGATTATTGGCGTATTTTCTATAGAAGAATACAAACAATATATTCAAAATTCATCAGCCCTAAACAAGCGTATGATGAATTTAGTTATTGAACGATTAAAAGACAATATTTTATTACTAGAACACCCAGAGGATTTATCGCAAGCTGGTTAATCTTCTAAAATTGATTCCCCATTTAAATTTGTAGTTAATACTTCGCTCATATAATCAAAAAATGGGCGGAGTGTTACAAATACATTAACCACTTCATCTACAAAATTTTCAGAAGTCATTTCTGCATCCGTAAATGATTTCATTACATAGAATTGTTTTTTTCTAATCAACTCAATAGCTTCATTACTTTTATCAAATCCCTTTGGCGAAGTTTTCACTCCCTCACCCTGAATACCATCAGGAAATATTTTTTTAAACTTTTTATCTGCTAAAATCTCATTTATTTCTGAAGCGTCCAATTCAAACTCTTTTCTAATACGTAATAAATCTGCTGAATTTGGTCCGTAAAACCCACCTCCGACAGCACAATTACCTGGTTCCAAATTTAAAAAATAACCACCTCTTAATCTTTCTGAAGATCTTTTAAAACTTCCTGCGAAACGCGCTTTGTATGGTGTTTTATCTTTTGAAAAACGAACATCCCTATATATACGCATCATTTTATACGCTTCAATATCATCCGTAGTATTTAGTTTTTCTAATACGGCTTTAAAAAATAATTTTGTAGCAGCTTCATGTTCTTTAAACTCAAGTTTGTGTTCAGCGAACCATTCTCTATTATTATTTTTAGCTAAAGCTTTTAGAAAAATATTGGAAGATTTTGAAATTTGTGCCATAATGCATTAGGTATTAGGTATTAGGTATTAGGTATTAGGTATTAGGTATTAGGTATTAGGTATTAGGTATTAGGTATTAGGTATTAGGTAAAAATAAGAAAATATAGTACCACAAATTTAATTTATGTAATAAAAATTCCTCTCCATTAAGAAAAAGGATTGAGGTAAGAATAATGCTAATAAATAATTATGATTAATACGTATTTACAAAAAATAACTACTTTAATTACTCAATAATTCTTTTGCATGATTAAGAGCCGTTTCTGTAAGCTGCTTCCCTCCTATCATTTCAGCAATTTCATTTATTCTTTCAGTGTGAGATAAGTGTTTTAGGTTCGATTTTGTTTTTCCATCAATATCTTCCTTATATACTTTAAAATGACTCGAACCTTTACTTGCTATTTGAGATAAATGCGTAATACTAAACACCTGCATATTTTCACTCATATACTGCATTAACATACCCATTTTATGAGCAACATCGCCTGAAACTCCTGTATCAATTTCATCAAACATTATGGTAGGTAAATGTTTGTATTTAGACAATATAGCTTTTATTCCCAACATTATTCTAGACAACTCTCCACCAGAAGCTGCTTTTTTAAGTTCATTAAAATTACCTCCTTTGTTGGCTGAGAATAAAAATGACAACTCATCATTTCCGTTAGATAAAAATGAGTTAGCTTGGGTTACATTAATTTCAAACTTGGCATTTTCCATTCCCAAATTTGCTAATATTTTCTCTAACTGTTTAATTAATTTAGGTATTGCAACACTACGCTTTTCATGTAATTCATTAGCAAACGAAGTTACAATTGTTTCCTTCTCGGAAACTTCAACTTTTTTAGTAATAATAGCTTCATCTAAATTAGCAACAACACCTACTTTATCGTCTAATTCATTTTGAATTAACAATAACTCTTCTACTGTAGCTACATGATGTTTTTGCAATACACTTTGTAATTTATTTAACTGCTCAGTAACCGCTAATAAACGTTCTGGATTTGCTTCTGTATTTTGTTGAGCAGTTTCTATTTCTCCAAAAACATCTTCCAATTCAATTTGTACTGATTCAACACGTTCAAAAAACGATTTATAATCTGCAGAAAATTCAGCAATACTACGTAGCACCGATTTTAATTCTGTTAATGAATTCAATGCTCCAATTTGCTCATTAGAACACAACTGGTTTGCTTGAGATAATTGCTGTTCAATAGTATCAACATTACTCAACTGCTCTAACTCCTCTTCTAAAGAAACCTGATTCAGTTTATCTAACTTTAACTCTAATAATTCATTTAATAAAAACGAATTGTAATCATGTGAATCATTAGACGTTTTTTGTAGCTCATACAAGTTTTCTAATTCACCAGAAACTTTTTTATATTCAGTTAATGCTTTTCTATATTTTAATAATAGTGCTTCATTTTTTGCCAAAGCATCAATTACTTCAAATTGAAAGGAATTATCTATAAGCTGACCTGTTTGATGTTGTGAGTGAATATCAATCAATTGCTCACTTATAGTTTTTAAAACCTGCAAAGACACCGGAGAATCATTTATAAAAGCTCTTGATTTACCAGATGGAAGTATCTCTCTTCTAATAATAGTATTGGCTTCGTAATCTAATTCTGATTTCTTGAATAATTTTTGAAGCTTATAATTAGCAATATCAAATTCAGCTTCTACAATACATTTTGAGTTTGCATCGTTTATAACAGACAAATCTGCTCTTTTCCCTAAAATTAACCCTAAACCACCAAGCAATATGGATTTCCCAGCACCAGTTTCCCCTGTAATAATTGAAAATTTATCTGTAAATGATACTTCTAAAGCATCAATTAAAGCAAAGTTTTTTATGGAAAGATTGGTTAACAATTATTGATTTTTAAGAGTGAATAATAAAATGAAAACTATTTTTTAACTAGAACTTAATATTACTCCATTTAGAAGAATTATTAGGTGATACTCGATTTAATAAATCAACTAAGTCAGATATTTTAACACTTTGTCCACCGCTAAATATTTGTTCAATTTCATCTGATTTTGCATCAAAAAATGTACGTTGTAAATATGAATTAGCACGTCGTGCGTGCATTTTTTTAAATTGGTTTAATGCCAATATAATTCGTTCTTTTGCTTTTTTCTGATTGGCATTCATCTCATCTAAAGCAGTTCTATGATATGCGTACAACACGTTTCTATATTCAATATAAGAAGGTGACAACAACTGATCTATCAATTGATATCTAGTTTGATCTCCATCAACAGGAGCCCATCCTTTATAACCGCTAGATTGCGCTACACTCAATACGTTTTTTGCTTGACTATAATAATCTGTCCCTCCTTTTTTAGCAAAAGTATCAGCATCCATCCCTAATATTACGTATGCATAATAAGAAATTACTGAAGTTAAATTTGATTGAAATTGATTAGGATTTAATGTCAAGTTTTGGAATTCGACATAAGTAAAATTAAAATCCTTATCGTTAAAATTAAATATCGGTGAGCTATATGTTGAATTAAATACTGGTCGAGATGACTGTACTTGAATACTAGCTTTAAAAGTATCAACACTAAATTCTGTTACAGTAATTATCATACCACAATTAATTCGCTCTTGTGGTGCAATGATTTTATTAGTCCAAGTAGTTTTATTTATAAAATCGTTTAAAGAACGCTCTAAGGTTTTAAATATTTGCTGATTCTGTTTCCCTGTTTGTTCAGCGTTAATAACTAACGTACAATTTAATTCTTGTGCATTAATAGTATAACCGCAAAGTAATAAACAACAAACAAATAATAACTTACGCATATGCTTTTATATTTTATTCAAAAGATAATTAATTATATCATTTGCCACTTCTTTTTTAGACTTTAACTCAAAAGAAGTTAATGATTGATCTTTATCAATAATAGTAATTTTATTGGTTGGCTTACCAAATCCAGCACCTTTATCTTGTAACGAATTTAAGACAATAAAATCTAAATTTTTCTTTTTTAGCTTTCCTTTTGCATTTTCAATTTCATTATTTGTTTCAAGAGCAAAACCAATCAAAAATTGCTTTTTCTTAATAGCTCCTAACGAAGCTAATATATCTTTTGTTTTTTCTAACTCAATAGTAAACGTAGTTTCCTTCTTTTTTATTTTCTGAGTAGCTACATTTTTTGGCTTATAATCAGCAACGGCTGCTGCACAAATAGCAACATCAACTGTTTCATAATAGTTGTGAGCAGCTTTATACATCTCATCAGCAGAAGTAACAGCTATAACATTTACTAATGAATTTGAAATAGTTTCTTTTGTGGGACCTGTAATTAAAATAACCTCAGCACCTAAACTTGCAGCTGCATTTGCTAATTCAAATCCCATTTTACCAGAAGAGTGATTTCCTATAAAACGAACAGGATCTATTGCTTCATAAGTAGGGCCAGCAGTGATTAGTACTTTTTTATTTCGTAAAGGCAATTTACTTAAAATATCTGATTCAATAAATTTAAGAATATCTTCAGGTTCAGCCATACGACCTTCACCTACTAAACCACTAGCTAATTCACCAGAACCAGCTGGGACTATAATATTTCCAAATGATTTAAGTGCTTTAAAAGAAGCTTCAGTAGAAGGATGTTTATACATATCCAAATCCATTGCTGGAGCAAAATATACAGGGCATTTAGCAGATAAATATGTTGCCAGTAAAAAATTATCTGAATTACCAGTTGCCATTTTTGACATGGTGTTTGCTGTAGCGGGTGCTATAACAAAAATATCAGCCCATAACCCTAAGTCAACATGATTATTCCATAAATCATTGTCGTCTTCTTCATTTGTAAAAGAAGACAATACCGGATTTTTTGATAGGGTTGATAATGTAAGTGGGGTAACAAAATCAATAGAAGCAGGTGTCATGATAATTTTAACATGTGCACCTGCTTTTATAAAATGTCTAACTAAATATGTAGTTTTGTAAGCGGCAATACCTCCAGTAATACCTAGTAATATATTTTTACCGCTTAAAATTGACATATATTATTTTTCAGTTTTTGTAGTATCTCTATGGTAAACTTTTTCTGCT
>Ga0209291_1000628_pt1 | contig 33418 bp, 29 predicted proteins | sample GOMGulsemesocosm_FD_184633 | JGI IMG/M metagenome (GOLD analysis project Ga0209291, IMG submission 184633) | Methane-oxidizing microbial communities from mesocosms in the Gulf of Mexico - GOM9B Gulf of Mexico (SPAdes) (version 2) | ecosystem: Environmental > Aquatic > Marine > Cold seeps...
AATCGGCAATAGATGTAGGAATTGGTTGTGGTGTACTTTCTTTTCAAATGGTAAAACATGGTTTTCAGAAAGTATTTGGGACAGATACAAACCCTAATGCAATTGTAGGGTTAGCGGAGTTTATGGGAGAAACAAAGTTATCTAGAAAGATAGAATTAGATTTCGGGAATCTTTTTGGTAAATGGGAAAAACAAACCGAATTGATTGTGTTTAATCCACCTTGGTTACCGACATCTCTTAGCCTCAATAGAATTGATGAAGCTATTTATTATAATGAAAATTTATTTCCTGATTTTTTTGAAGGAGCAAAGAAACGCCTATTACCCGATGGAAAGTTGGTGTTATTATTCTCGAATTTAGCACAAATAACAGATGTAACAAAAGAGCATCCGATAGAAAAAGAATTAGCAGAAGGTGGTCGATTTAAATTGGAAAAATGCCTTAAAAGAACTGTAAAAGCAGCTTCGGATAAAACAATGAGAGATCAACACTGGCGTTCTTCTGAAGAAGTAGAGCTTTGGGTACTGATAAACAAGTAAGTTTTTAAAGTAAAAAAGAATTAATGTGTTTAGAAAAGGAAAGCTGAGATTTTTTTAGTGTAGAATTATACACAGTGTTATGTGTATTTAAGTATATATTATCTAACACTTAAAAACAATAAAGCGAACAGTTTTTGAATCTTAGTAATAGATTGTCATGTAAACCGTTCGCTTTTATTTGATACTTAACCTTGTTTTTAGTCAAGTACCATTAGGAAAATAATTAGGGTTAATATAATATAAATTGCTATAAATAATAATTGTAGTCTGTATTTATATATGATTTTGAACACAATAAGTCAATTATTTTTTAATAATTTTAATGTTTTCTTTGAATGATTCTCCTGAAAACATTAACATATAAACTCCTGATGATAAGTTAGATGTGTTAATAGTGTTATTAAAAACATCCCCAGTCATTATTAATTGACCAGTCATAGAATAAATTTTAAATAGGTCAATATCTGTATTTGATGTATTTTTGATAGTAATAATATCTTTTACTGGATTTGGATATATTGATATCTCATTTTGACTATAATCAATTGTACTTAATAATGAAGAAGTAGTAAACCTTGAGATATAAACATCTCGTTGAGTAATATTATTGTAATTATCTATTCCTGAGAAAGGGTTTAGATCTATTACACTACTGCTAAAACTACCAAATAACATTATTTCATCATTATTTATAATTTCTAGATTGGTAGAATCTTCATCAAGTGTTCCTCCAATAGTGTGATGAACCTGATATACACCAGATGTTGTTAATTCTAAAATATAGGCATCTGATCCTCCTGTAGATGTGCTTGATGCAACTCCAGTACTGTTATCAAAATCAGAAGTTCCTAAAAATTGTCCAACAACATAAAGAGTACCATTAGTTTCTCTAATATTTTCAACCTGATCATTTCCTAGTCCGGTTGTTGAACCTCCAAGAGTGTAGACAAAATTGAAATTACCAGAAGTGTCAAATTTACTTAAAAATCCGTCAGATTCCCCTAAAGGGCTTAAGGTATTAGTTCCTGTTCCATTATCAAAATTGGTGGTTCCACTAAAGTAACCTCCCATATAAATACCTGAAGGTAGCACCTTAATCATACTAGGAGAATCATTAGCGCTACTACCAAAAGATTTCGCCCAAAGATAGTCTTGTGAGGTATCTAGCTTCATTATAAATGTATCATAATTTCCTTCACTAGTAAAGTTAGAAATACCAGAAGTAGAAGCGTCTAAATCTATTGTTCCTGCAAATTGCCCTGTTACATATAAGTTGTTAACTGCGTCAAATTCCATATCTAAAATTTTCGCAAAACTTGTACTTGGATAGGTTTTTACCCAAACAAAATCACCATTAGAGTCTAATTTAAGTAAAAATCCATCTGGATCATTTGCACCATTATTATTTGCTAAAAGAATAAATTGATCAACAGGATCGGGGTTGAAATCTGCATAAAGAAAAGTTCCAGCAACATATACATTTCCTAGGTTATCTACTTCAATAGTGGAAGAATCTTCGTTAGCTGCTCCTCCAGAAGGATTACTTACTTGTTTTGCCCAAACAAAATTTCCATTACTATCTAATTTTATTATAAAACAGTCTCTACTCATTAGTGGAGATTGTTGAGCTAACCAAAATTCATCTGTATTTGAAGTGTAAGGATTTGCATCGTCGTCTGTATTTGCAGGGTTGGCATCAAATGAATTTGAGCCTGCACCTTGAAAATAACCTGTTAAATAAATGTTGTCATTTGTGTCTATAGCTATATCTGTAATAACATCATCAGATGCCCCTCCAAAACTTTTTGCCCAAATTGGATTTCCACTAGGATCATGCATTGTTAAAATACCATCAACATTTCCTCCATTGGAAGTAATAGTTGTTGTGCCAACTGTTAAAGATGCTTGGTATAAACCTACTGTATAAACATTATCCTTGCTATCAATTGCAGAATTAAAAGGAACATCTAGACCAGATCCACCAAATACTTCTGCTCCATTGTACACTTGCCCAAAACTGTAAGTGCTTATGAATAGTATTATAATTAATTGTAATTTTTTCATGACTCTATTTTTTTATAACTTTTATTGTTTTTTGTGATCTATTAATACTAATCTATAATCTCAATTTGAGAAAAAGTAAACATACTTGATAACAGAATTAGTAATAGCGTAGTTTTTTTCATCAGTTACGGGTTTAATTTATGAAATGAGATATAACCTCAATACCTTTTTAATATTGAGAAGTAAATTCCTATTCTAAATAAAAAATTTAACTGATGTAAAATTATGGTAGATATTCTATATTATTGAAGAAATTTCTTGTGTTAACTTATCGTTAACCTAAAAGATAATAAAATAGGTATTATCATATCCTACCCTCTGTGTGAAGGATTTAATTCATAGATATGCCATCTAGTTGCAGAAAAATTACTTGCTTGCTTTTAAATTAAACTCTAAACCAATACCTCTAACACTTTTAATGTTAATATTGTTATCCTCAATAAAGTATTTACGAATACGACTAATAAACACATCCATACTTCTTCCTGAAAAGAAATCACTTTTACCCCATACTTTGTTTAAGATATCCTCTCTATGTATTAATTTATTCTGATGGGTATACAAGAAGTAAATTAATTGCACTTCTTTCTCTGTTAATTTGAAGGTTTTGCTGTTTGATTTTAATTCTTGGTTTTTAGGTATAAACATATATTGTCCAATTTTAATATGTTTATTTTCAACACTATCAATAACCAGTTTGTTTTGTTGTTTTGTTCTTTTAATTATGTTATTTAATCTTAAAACAAGTTCCTCAACATCAAAAGGTTTTGTAATAAAATCATCGGCACCAATTTTTAAACCTTTGATCTTGTCTTCTTTTGTTTTTCTGGCAGTCAGAAATATAAAAGGAATTTCTGGGTTTTTAGTGTTTATTTTTTTAGCTAAAGTGAAACCATCCATTTTTGGCATCATGACATCAATTACACATATATCAAAGCGATTAGACTTAAAGAGTTCTAATGCTTCTTCTCCGTTTTTTCCCCAAACTACATCAAACTTGTTTAAACTTAGGAATTGCTTCAGTGAAATCCCTAAATCGTAATCATCTTCTGCTAATAAAATTTTTTTCATGACATTGGAATTTTCATTATAAATGTTGAGCCAATTTTTTCCTTGGTTATTAACTCAATAGTACCATTGTGAGCTTTAACGATTTGACTACTATAATACAGTCCCAAGCCTAATCCTTTGTAATTATGAGTGTCTTTTTCATTTACCCTGTAAAATTTGTCAAAAATAAATTTTTGATGTTTTTTGGGTATGCCTATACCATTATCTGTAATTGATATGATATGCTGATTATTTTCTGAATTTACTTTGTAGTTTATGCTAACCTTAGTTCCATTGTATTTAATGGCATTATTTAAAATGTTGATAATTGCAGTACTTAAATAAAACTTATCTCCATTTAATTCTTCATTTGACAATGCTATGTCTTTGTTTATTGCTATTTCATCTGTTATAGTCAAACTGTAGTCTGTCAAAATATTATTTAAAAAAACTGACATCTTAATAGGCTCTTTTGTAAGGGTTATACCTTTGTAACCTAAACTATTGTCTACAACTTGATCTATTAGTTTTTGAAGCCTAATGTTTTGTCTGTTAATTACTTGTATGGCGTCTTGAGCTATTTCTTTATTTTGCTGCACATATTTATTAGTTAGAGTTTTTGTAGCAATCGAAATAGTTGATAAGGGGGTTTTTAATTCATGAGTGATGTTGTTGATAAAGTCTGTTTTAACGTCTGCTAGTCGTTTTTGCATAATTAAATTTCGAATAGAATAATACAATAGACCTATTACAAATAAAAATAATAATGAAGATAAAAACATGATGCCTGTCATTTGTTTTAGTGCTTTTTGACCCCAGTTTTCAACACTCATAAAAACTTGAGTTTTAAAATCAAGAAAGAATAATTGTTTTTTATTGCCAATAAGAAACTCATGATCTTTACTCCAGGTACTATTATTAATAAGTATAGCTTCATCATTATAAAGGTCTTCTCCGATCAAAAATAGAGGAGGGTCTTTGTCTTCTATAAAAGTTTCAATATTATTTAAGCTATCTCGTAATATTATAGAAGTAGCAACCTTTCTAAATTTGATGTAGTATGATTGATTATTCTTGTCAATTGCAGAACTATATTCATTTATAAAAGAGGAGTTAACTTCTTTTGCTTTAGTCTTTAATTTTTCTAAAACCTGATCTTTGTCTATTATACCTTTCTTATAATCATTTAATTGTATTAAAAAATCATTTCTATACAACCACATTAGTGAATCAATTTTTTTTGTATTATAAACTTTTGCTACTGTAGCTCTAGCATCAAAAATGATAGCTTTTTTTTTAAGCTGATACGTGTTGTTTATTAAATACCCTTGGATAACTGTAAGAGAAATTAAAGTAAAAATTGCGCCAAATGTTAGAATTTTTATCCTTAATTGCATAAATCATTTGTTTTTTAGTGTGCTATTATAGAGGTATTAATTTTTTCAAATTTCACACAACCGTCTTGAGTATAAAACACAGAATATAATAAGGTACTACTTTTCGGTAAAACACAGGTACTAATTTTTATATTTTGTTTTTATCTTTTAAAAGTCAAATTAAAAATTCGTCGAAACTTTGTAAATATGTACTGGATTTTGACACTAAACATTAAAACTGTAAATAGTTTTTATTGTTTACTCAACTATTTAAAGCAAAAGTGTTTATGTAAAATATTTTACTTTTAATATAAAGTGACACCAAATTTTTTTGTCAGCAGACTATCGAGCTGCTCGAGGTTCAATATTAACTCTAGATGGTTTTGCGTTAAAGATGATTCAGACTTATTTTTTTGTAATAACTTTTTCAATTCGACCATTTTAAAGTAAAATGATTGAGAATGTAATTCAATATTTAGTGTCACTAACTTTTTTTCAATAGCGATTTTTTTTTGTTTAACCACATTGATCATTTCAATGGCCGAATTAAAATTCAATTCCTTTTGCTCAAGGGATTTTAAAAGGCCACACTTAAAATTAGCACATTGTTTTGGTCTTTTGGAATAAATACTGCAATCATCACAGTAGTTGTTACAGGGTTGAAGAAAAAAACCATTTCCATTTTCATCCTCAATATCCATTAATTCTTTCAATACAGGCAACTCTTCGCGGTCGAGCTGTACATGACCAATCAAAGTACCGTCACAACAGAATCCACAAGACAAACAAATATTTAATGATTCATTCATACTTTTTTGAATTTAAATATTTCTTTAAGGTACTATTTTAAAGGCTAAATTCAATTATTTCTACCGCTTAGCTATGAATAGTACATGGCAGAAAATCTACATATTTTCGTGTCGACACAAGTTTTTAGATTTTGTTTTTAGTTTGTCGTTTTAAAAAATCCAAATTTCAAATAACGAAAACCTGTAAACTAAATAAAATTTAGGGGAGTAAATTAAAAATTTGACGGAACTATAGTAAATAGGAGTGAACCTTTGATTTTAACACATATTAGCTATGTTTTATAAATGTTGTTAAGGACTATGCTTTTAGCGTTATATGAATAAGTTGGAAGGGGTCACCACCTCCATCAAATTCAAATATTTTCGACAAAATTTAAAAAGACTTTTTTATGAAGTTCTAGATCCATGTTAGGAGAAAGTGCTACACGAGCAATATAATCTTTATCACCTTCTTTAGTAGTCCCTTGAGTAGATGTTGCAGGAATAGTCCAATAGCATCCTTTTAACTGACCATAACTAACACAGTACTTACTTTCATCCGGGATTTCATTAATCATTAAATTGATTAATTTAAGATTTAACGCTCTTTTATAAGTTTCTCTTTCTTCATCGGTATTTCCTTTAGTTGGAAGATCTAATGAAAATACCGATGGGGTAAATCCTTTTTCTGACAACTCTTCTGAAACAAAATTGATTTTCGCAGCAGGTAAAGTATCGTTGATAAAGTTTACAAATTCACGTGTATTCTTATAAGCATCAAAAATTCGTTGATTCATGGAAGGCAATTGTTTTGCTAATATTTCCATTTGAAGACTGGTAGCCTCGTTATCACAAAGTCTTAGATGTAGTTCTATTTTTTCCATCAAAGCTTCCGATTTTTTATTCGCTGTACAATAACCGGCAGTACATTGCCCTCCACTTGGAAATTTCGATCCACTAACATAGGAGATAGTCCTAGTAATTGAGAGTATATCGGCCTCACCTAAAAAAGGAGTATTAGGACAAAATGTTTGATCTAAAATAAAAACAGGATCGATAGCAATTTCGCCAGTCGCAGTCTTTCGTTCTTTACTTAAAGCCTCTTTTAATTTTATAAGATCTGGAACTTCAACCCTAGGATTTGTTGGAATTTCCGCGATGATGTATGGGATAGCATCTTCGTTAGCAATATTATCTAAAACGATATCAATACTTTGAACCATATCATTACCACCATCAACTGGTAAATCCATCACTTCTACATTATCAATGCAAGCAGCAACTCGTCTTGCTTGATCATTTGTTCCACCATAACAATTTGGAGGAACAATAATTTTGATAGTCTTTCCTTTATGATTTTCTAGTGCATCATGAATTAACCCCATTACAATTGCATATTGCATTGAAAGTCCACTTGAAGCAACTACGGCCTTTGTATCTGTACCGGTAATTTCTTTGATAGAATCTAAGACAAGCGATTTGTTTGTCGGGGTATTACTTTTCGTATTGTCAGAAGAAGACTTGCCTATTAGTTTATTTAAGACAGCAAGAGAATTAGCTGGAGTCATGGCTATGGTCTCTCTTCTTCGAACATGTTGAATTTCTGAAATATAAGGTTCATTTTGTTCACCATTTACCAATAAGATACTTCCAAAGTGTGGATGAGTATTGATAAAAAAATCAATATTTTGTGTGAGATTAAAATTGCAAATTTCATTTTGTTGTGAAATGAAAATAGTACTACCGTTAAACACGGAAATACCTTTTATATTCTCCACCTTCTTCACTTCAAATTTATAACCATAAACACGCTGTACTACTTCAGGATCGAAAAAATCTGGTAATTCACCTGTATGAATAATTTGCGTGTTTTTATTTGCTAATAAGTTCTTTCTTAAAATTGCCAAAATAGGAACCGTCTTGGATGAAAAACTGATTACATTTTCTGGATTTAACTTATTTAAGTTAGCAATAACCCATTCTAACAAACAGGATAATGGATGACCTAATCGAATATAGTCGTACGCAGTGGGTAATTCACTTAGTGCCGATGATTCAGAATTATTGTTTTTAAATAAGATATTAAACTGTTCTAAGAATTGAGATTTGGCCAAATTTTCATCATAAATATCTAATCGATGAGTTGTTAGACTCAACCATCCAGTTGGCATATTCTCTAATACATCTTTAATATAGTTTAGCATTTTATTGTCTTCCATAATTTTCACCTTTAGATAGGCCGGCAATATACATTAATTAGATTTTTTTGAAGAGTGTTACAAGACATTTTGTTACATTTTGGCTAGCGTCTTGTATTAAGTTAGCTGTGAGTTTAAGGACCTACAATAGTAATTAAAATTAGAATAGAAAATCAGTAGAATTTTCGCAAATAGCTAAAAGAAGGAATTAATTTTAGCGCTAATACAATTGCTTTAAGCGTATGTCTTTTAAGATTTCCCCCGGCCTCAATACGTTGTATTGTTCTTGCGGATACGCCTTATTTTTCAGTAAGTTCATCTTGAGTAAGATTTAGTTTTTTTCGGTATTCAAAAAGTTTAGACATTATTTAAATTAGTGATTGTATTAATAGCTAAGGGGTTTCTATATTGTACACAACGTTTAGCTATGAAAGGTACAGTGCAGAAAACCCACTGATTTTTTTGTAGATACAAGCTATAAGCTATTTGTTTTGTTTTTAATTTTGTCGTTTTATAAAAGCCAATTTTTAAATAATGAACACCTATAAATTGAATAGATTGAAGGTGAGTAAATTAAAAATTTTTGGCCACTATGTAAATATAGAAAGACCTTTGAAATTAAACATTAAAATCTGTATTTTTTATAGGTTTTGTTATGCATCTTTTCTCTTTAAACAGCGTCCTCTCGGCTCATCACCTTCATGGAGTACAATTTCGGAATGTAGGAACTGTGCAGCCTCTGCTGAAGCTTTCACTTTTGAAGCACTACGTTTTAACATTTCTGATTCAAACTCAGTTAAGACACTTTTCCTTACTCCAGTATCTCTCCATTGAGATAATGGTCTACATCCTCTTGAGATCCCTCGAGCCAACGCCAGTGCATCCAGCAGAGCTTGATTCGCCCCTTGTCCTTTGAATGGACTCATAGGGTGAGCCGCATCTCCGATCAGAGTCACTTGTCCTCCTTTTTCCAATAATTCTGACGCGAGTAATTCTCGATCATACACAGGATAGCCAGAAATCTGGGCTTCCTGGGTCGCGGCTAATATTTGAGGAATAGGATCGTGCCACTGAGTTCTACGACACGCTTCTTCCTTGAGTGCTTGAGCTCCTTGAGCATTTAGCGCCATAGCGGCTGTTTCTGGCATTGGGAAGCTAAGTTGCCACATCACCGAATCTGATGTATAAGGCATCATGTAGATTCGCTCATTGCCATTAGCGGTTTGAAATACAGTGGCCGAGTCCAGCAAAGAACTTTCAAGACCTTCAAGAGCCTCCAAAGGACAAATACCTAATATCACAATACAACCTAGGTAACGTAAAGGGGTAATATTCTCTCCAATCAGTAACTTCCGCACCGAACTACGAATGCCATCGGCTCCAACGATAAGGTCTGCCTTGGCGCTCTTCATTTCTCCGTTCACTTGAAAGTTCAGATCAACACGTTCACCCGCACATTCCTTAAAACCTACTAATTGGTGTCCCCATTGCACTGCATCATGGCCACCGAGTTGCTCAAGCAGAGCTAAGCGTAAAGACTGCCGTGCGATATGTACATTTGTACGCTTCGGAGCCGTTTTTGCACCTGTCTGCATCCACTTTCTCATTCCCCATTCACCAATCACTTTTCCTTCTGTAGTATGAACCACATGTCTTGTTGAAATCACCCCTTCTTCTAACGAGAAAATACCCAATCCTTCGATTGCTTTACTAGCCTGTTGCAAAGTAAGTCCATAACCCTGAGATCGAGTATTGAAGTTACTATCGCGCTCATAAAGAGTAAAAGGAATTCGACGGTGTAAACAAGCTACGGCCAGAGCAACTCCTCCTATACCTCCACCAATAATAGCAACATGTGGGTAGTTTTCTTTATCTGCTACGGGAGGGCTAGTAGAATGAATCAACCCGGATCCGAAACAGTTCAAGCATGAATATAGGTGACCCTTAGGACGAACTGGAGCCGTCCCTTCACCCTTCGTTTTTTCAAATTGATCTAATGCCATCTGGTAGAGGAGTCGCACTTTCTTGCGAAGCCTCCGACTTTTTTTGCCGCGTCCCTTACATTCCTGACAAATAGTCCAGCTAGCAGCTGCATTTTCCACTTTTTTCACTTCTTCTTTCATTTAACCTGACCTTGACTCCTCTCTATAAGAAAAAAATTAGCCAATACAATTGATGCTTGTCCTAATAGTAAAATAGTGATTATGATTTTCATTACTCCTATAGGATTTAACGTGAGAAATTTATATTCACCTGAATAACGCTTATATAAAGTATCTTTACTCCTGTATTTCCTCAGGAAATACAGGAGTAAAGATACACTTACCTTTTGAATATTAAAACAAAACTTAAGCATGCATTTTATTTGACCTTATGTTTTTTTTAAAACTATTTCTTTTATAAATAAGAAGATAAGACTTAATAAGAAACCTTGAAGGGAAATTATTAAAATTACTTTCAGGAACATAAGCTCTATGGTAACTTGTTGTTATTCTGATAATTTATTAATGAAGGTAGATTCGAATTTATGAATTGAATTATTTGTGTTACTTTTGAAGTACCGAAATACTTTATAATCAATTTTTAGTTTATGCCCTACCATGATGTGTTTGTTCTTTTCTGGGAACAGGTTAAAGAAAGTGTCCAAGAAGGCAGTTTTGCCAAGTTAACAATGGCAAAGACCATTGGTAAGCCTAACTTGAAAAATATATTTGTCAGACCAATCTATTCTGAAGACGGCTTTAAGGTCTTACTTAAATTTCGATACAGATCTAGAGAAACCGAGGATAAGGAAGAGGAGCTTACATTAGAAGAGGCTTTTGTGGTTTTGAAAGCACATCTCAAAAACCCTTTTTCATCTGTTCTGATATTTACCACAACAAAGGATGTTATTTTCAAAATCAATAAAAAAGGTGCAGGCAGTATTACCGAGACTTTGCCGTCATTTCGTGACGTTACGCAAGCTAAGAATGATATAGAATAACTGGAGGATCAGCTTAGTTTGTAATGTTACGTGCGCTTATTTATGTTGATTGTTCCTTTGAAAAATATTTCTTTTTTTCTTAAAGCTTTAAATAATGGCTTGAAAGAATCAATAATTAATAATTTTTTGAATTCGAGTAAATCCTTTTTTTGAAATAGTTGCAACCGTTTCGCTATGAATAGTACGTGGCAGAAAATCGGCGAATTTTCGTATCGGCATAAGTCATAAGTTTTTAGATTTTGTCATTTTATAAAAGCCAATTTTCAAATCACGAATACCTCTAAATAAAATTGCATTGAGGGGAGTAAATTAAAAGATTTGGCGATTATGAAAATATAAATATTCTTTTGGAATTTTAGACTATATTCGTATTATTTATAGGTTTTGTTAGTGTCTTTTTTTTTAGAAAGAAAGACTTTTGATTTTATAATAAACTCCTCTTTAGTTTCACCTTCATGAGCCCCGTGTGCAACATTTGGTAATATCCAAAGATCAGATTTAGGTAGGTTTTTCTTAACTCTTGCAACTTCATGTAAATCCATACCTTCATCATCATCTCCAATCATGATTAATACCTCAGGTTTAATAGATTGTAATTCTTCATTAGTTATTTTGACAGTATAGTTGTTAAATTGACTCATTAAGGCCTTTATTTTATCATCAGTACCGTGGTTATCTATTAACCATGGAAAATTGCCTCTATTTTCAAATGTAAAAGCTTTTTTGTATTCTGGGAAATCATTGATTGTCCAAGTTCCAACAGCTCCAATTGTAATCATTGATTCTATCAAAGTTGGATTTATTAAAGCAAACTGATAAAGAACGTCACCACCGAAACTAAAACCAATAGCCTTAATTTTCTCTAATTTCAAATATTGTATTAAGGAATTAAGGTCTTTGGCAACCGATTTTATAGAAAGATCTTCTTTAAATGCTTCAGATTTTCCATGTCCAGTCAAATCAATCAAATATACTTCGTATTCTTTATCAAAGTCTTTGACGTAAGGTAACCATGATTTGGAAGAAAGAGTGTAACCATGTAAAAGTAATAAAGGTTCACCTTTTCCATAAACCTCATAATAGATGTTTTTACCATTAATCGAAACAATTTCAGATTTCTTAGGTATTTGAGAGAAAATATTAGTTGACATTAAAATAAGAATTATTAAAATTGTGTATTTTTTCATTGAGAATTAGATGTAGATTTTGAGTATTGCTGCCAATGTTTATATAAAGTGTCGACCGACTGGATTTCCGTCAGGAAATCCATACGTAAATATGCGCTTAGGTTTGAAATAGGAGTGGAGTAAGCATAATTTTATATGTTGTTACCTTTAGTTTTTAACTTTGATATCAAATCCTCTACAAATTCAAACTCATCTATAGTAGAAAAGATGTGATCTGTATCAATTCTAATAAAATTGTCTTTCAAAGTAATGTTATTGCCATTAAATTTTTTAAGGTTTTTTAAAATACTTTTTTCAAATTCAGTTGTTTTGTCTTCAGAAAATAGACTCTTCGTTTGATTTGTATTTTCAAGTTCAAAATTATTTATACTTAACCTGTTTTCATATTCAACTATTATAGATGTTTTGTCAGTATTTTTGCCTTCAGTTGATTTTGATAACATCCCAATAAAACTAAAGGTTGCTACCTCGTTAGTATAATTAATTAAATAATTGGATTGAACGACGTCACCTAGACTACGTTCTTTATATTTTAAATCAATGTTATTAAACTTAGAAAACTCATTCCAAGCTTTATCTACTTTATTCAAATTCATATTTTAATGTTTTTCAACGTTTCGCTATGAATAGTACAGGGCTAAAAATCCACAGATTTTCGTATCGTCACAAGACAGAGCTTTTTGTTTTGTTTTTAATTTTGTTTTTTTTTTTAAGCCAAATTAAAAAATTTGGCGATGAATGTAAATATACACATGCTCAGGGATTAAATATCAAAACCCTTATTATTTTATAGGCGCTGTTAGGTACAGTTTTATTTACTTAATTTGTCAATCCTTTTTTTTGCGGAATAAACTAAACCTTGGTTTTCTTTTGTTCCTAATTCAATTACTTTTTTATAATACTCTAGTGCTTTTTGTTTATTTTCCTTGGACTGATAATAGCGACCTAATCCAAAATATCCACCAATATATTGAGGGAATTCTGTTTTAACTAAATCAAATATATTCAGTGCGTTTTTTTCTTCTTTTTTTCGAAAATAACTGAAGCCTAACCTGGTTAAAGCTCTCTTGTCAGTTTCATATTTGCCTTGAACCGAAGTTAGTTTATTGTAATGTTCTTTAATCTTTTCACTTCCATTAATGCTAATTCCCTTTTCGATCATTATGTCTATGGGCATTGGTAGTTGATTGTCTGAATATAAGCTAGCTAAAGCATATCCTCTTCGTTTTCTTTCACTAAAATTCATATGAGAGGTATTAGAATAAATAGCAATTGTAATTTTCTCTGATGGTATTCGTAATACAAAGTTTCTAAAACCAGTTGTGGCACCACCATGGTATAAATGTTTTTTACCATTTTTCATGTCGATATGCCACCCAAAACCATAACCTTTTTCTTCGGTTTTTCCATTTTCATTCCAACTTGTAAAAGCATCATTTTTCAATTCTGTATTCACAAGTGTATTATTGTATAAGCTTTTATCCCATTTTTGATAATCATTAACTGACGAATAAATTCCGCCATCTCCTTGTATAGCTGACCAAGTATTTTGGTCTTTATTTTCAAATACCGAGTCATTGAATTTATAACCTTGTGCGCGATTTTTTATCTGTAAGTCTTTTAAGTATACAGTACTATTAGTCATCTCTGTTTTTTCAAAAACCTCCTTATCCATAAAGTCTTTAAACGTTTTACCAGATACTCGTTCTATAATCAAAGCTAGAACAGCATAGCCTGAATTACTGTATTTGTATTTGGAATTGGCAGGAAACAAAAGACTGTCTTGGGCTATTAAAAGGTTGAGTACATCTTTATCAAGAAGTTGTTTTTCTGCATCTTTTGGATATAGTTTGGAATAACTTTGTAAACCTGATCTATGCGACATTAAATTCTTTACCGTAATTTCTTTTCCATAATTTGGAAACTCAGGAATAACTTCTATCAGTTTAGTGTTGTAATCTAGTTTTCCTTGATTTATTAAAACCAATATACCCATTGCGGTAAACTGCTTTGTAACGGAACCAAGTCGATAATTCGTATCACAATTTGCAAGAACTTTATTTTCTAAATCCGCATATCCAAAGCTTTGACAATCTTTTATTTCGCCATCTTTTATAACAATAAAACTTGCACTAGGTTTTACTCCAATATGGTTTCTGAATAGAAAAGTTATTAAATCTTGATTTGTTTCCTTCTTTTCTATTAGTTTTTCGGAAGGTTTACATCCTAAAATAATAATAAAAAGGACTAATGCTAAATGTGTATATTTCATTTTTTTTAATTGTGCACAACGTTTAGCTATGAATAGTATGGGATAGAGAAGGAGTGACCTTTCGTTTTGGTACAAGTCATAAGCTTTTGTGTTTTGTTTTTACTTTTTATTATTAAATACCAAATTAAAAGGTTTGATGATGATTGTAAATATACACAAGCTTAAATTTTTAAACACCAAAGCCCGTATTATTTATAAATTTTGTTGGCAGTAGTTATTTTCCATATCCTTTATTCCTCTATGTACGGTCGGCTTATATCATACTCCTAACTTAGTCACAAAAAATTAGTTGCCATGAAACACCATATTTATCTTCACACCATCCGAATTTTTTACCAAAGCCATAATCTCCCGATTCGTAGTTATCAAGAGGAACCATTATCTGGCCTCCATTTGAAAAAAGTCTTTCAAATAAAGTTTGTATCTCATTTTCTGAGTTACATTCAACGAAAAGTGATACTCCCGGAGTAAATGACCAAGCGTGCTTAAAATTACTTTCGGAAACCATGTACTCTGTACCATTTAAAGTAAATACTCCATATTTGATTAGCTCTGGTGTTCCTCCAGCTTCTCCTTCTAGGTATTTTGTTATTTTTTTAATTTCAGAATTCGGAAAGATAGAAGTATAGAAATTTATCGCTTCTTCAGCCTTACCGCATTGATTACCTACAAATGTTAGAAATGTTGTTGTTTTCATTTTTTTAAATTTTAGTTCAAACCAAAAATAGGCGATTAGATAATTAACTTACTTATCGAAAGTTGTTGTTATTAATTATGGGTAGAATTGGCAATTGATAAGCTCTTTTTGTAAAAATTTATTCTAGTGTTTTCTAGCATTATTGCGAGTATTTATATAAAGTTGTCGTGCTTTGTGCACGACTGGGTTTTCGTTAGGAAATCCAATAGTAAATATACACATACTTTTGTGATGATAACCAGAATCCAGCATGCAATTTATACATTGTTGGTAATAGTTTAAAAAATGAGAAACCTTGCTTTATACAAGTTGTGTTTTTATATTGTCGCTTTATAAAAATCCAAATTAAAAGATTTGGTGATATATGTAAAAGTACACAAACCTAATGATTGAACGCCAAAATCAAGATTATTTATAGGTGTTGTTGTGGACAGTTTTTTATTCGCCGAAAATATTTGTTTCAAATCCATCAATACTCTGAGTGTTTTTTTCTCTCCAGTATTTTTCTATTTTATCGCTACCTTGTTTTTCAGCCCAAGTATTTAAGGTTGTCCTTTCTTCTTTGAAATCCATAAAAGGGACAGCAAATCCACATGATGTTTGAACTAAATCAACATCCATTTCAATTATTTGTCTAGAACCTGCTGTTTTGGGAAATAGATTTATATACTCATCAAATTTCTGATTTCGATTGTGATAAATTTTTGCTTTACCGTAGAGTCTTAATATTAAAGGCTTTCCTTCAAATGCACAAAACAAAATAGTCATTCGTTTATTTTTTAACAAGTGTGCGGCAGTCTCATTTCCACTTCCAGTTAAGTTCAACCAAACAATTTTATTATCTCCCAGTACTCTAAATGAATCAATTCCTTTTGGAGAAATATTTACGCTACCTTCGTCAGCTGCTGTTCCAACAAAAAATATTTTCTGCGTTTTTATAAACTCTTTTAATTCAGAAGTAATATGATCTAATTTTTTTCCCATTCTCTCAATTGTCTACAACGTTTATATAAAGTGTCGTGCGACGTAGTCGACCGACCTGGATTCCCGGCAGGAAATCCACGAGTAAATATACACTTACTTTAGAAAATTATACCCAAACCTCAGCATGCATTTTATATGGTGTTATAGGCTTTTTTTATTTCTTTTTGTAAATCCATAAAAGAACAGGTGTCTTTGTCTTTTTTAACAATTTATCAATATACTTCATTTGGTTATTAGAAACCGAAGGGCAACCCCATCCTTCTGGAGTTCCTTCAGGAAATACCTCGTGATCTGAAATCATATCCCAAGAATGTAAAACTATGACTCTTGAAAATGCATTATTGTTTGTTTTTTCTAGTCCGTGAAGTTTATAATTAATGTTAATTCCCCAATTACTATAACCTCTCTTTCCAATTTTATATTTACCTATAGATGAACAATGACTGTCAGGAATGTTACTGAATAAAGGAGACTCTTTGGTTAAATCGGTACCCCATTCAGAAGCACAACATCCATGTGAGCAAAGTGCAGAGTTAAGCACTGAGTCCGTTTTAAAATCATAAACAAATAGTCTGTTTTTCCCAGAGTGAATATCCATATCAACAAGAATGCAAAGGTCTGTATTAAGGTTGTTTTCTTTGCAATATTTGAGTGCTTGTTCGGCTTTGTCTTTGATCTTTAGAAAATAGTTATCAGTATCTGAACTTTTATAAGATGAAATAGAAAACAATAAAAAGGATAAAATAATAAGTTTTTTCATTTTAAATTCTAAGTTTTTTATTTACAAATAACTGATATTGCCTATAACGTTTAGCTATGAATAGTGCGGTGCAGAAAATCCGCGAATTTTCGTGCCGAGACAAGCCATGAGCTTTTTTATTTTGTTTTTATTTTGTCGTTTTATAAAAGCCAAATTAAAAGATTTGGCAATGAATGTAAATATACAAAAGCTATCAATTCTAAACATCAAACCTGTGTTTTTTATAGGTGTTGTTAACGAGTCGTGTTTTCTTACGTACTAGTTATCACGTTTTATACTGTATGAGTAAGTATATTTCTTATTGATTTTTTTAATATTTTATGTCCCTTTATTTCTAAAAAAGTTTTTGATCTGAATATCAGTTATTTTTTAAAAAATTGGTGTCTTAAGAATTTCGAACTGTAACATTTTTGCTCCTGTTTCGTTTTGATATTAACATAAAAGAAGATAAAGATGAAAAATATTAAAATCATTCTATGTGCATTTACCATTTTATTAAGCCTTAATAATGGATTCTCACAGGTGAAAAATGGTACGGTTTTTAGCTCTAAAGACATTACTAAAATTGATCGAATTTTAAAATTAGCTAACGAGCATGTTGGTTTTAACGGAACACTATTGTTGGCGGATTCAAAAAGTATTTTATATCACAATTCTATTGGATTTGCTGATACAACAAAAACGAGAAAATTAACAACAGCACATCAAATAAGTCCAGGTTCAGTAGGGAAAGAATTTACTACAGTAGCTGTTATGATACTTGTAGAACAAGGCAAACTAAATTATGCTGATAAACTTTCAAAATATGTACCGAATTTGCCGGAATGGTCTAACCAAATTAGTGTTGAAAATATTTTAGCTCACACCAGTGGACTACCTGGAATCAAATGGAAAAAAAACATTACCACAGATGATGTAATGTCTCAATTAATGGCAGTAGAAGAGCTACAATTCAAACCTGGTGAGGGTTTTGGTTATAATAACTTGAATGTTATCTTGCGTGCAATAGTTGTTGAAAAAGTCACCAATGCACCGTTTGCTACTTTTTTTAAAAATAAGATTCTTATTCCATCAGGAATGTTACAAACATTTAATAAAATCCATATTGATAATGATCCTGCATCTTTTGTTTATGGTGATATTCCGTCAGCAATTCTAGGAGTTACAATGTATTCAACAGTATTAGATCTCTATCGCTTTGAAAAAGCTTTATGGAGTGGTTTATTAGTGAGTAAAACAGCATTAAAAAAAGGACTTGCTCCTCATGTTTTAAGTGGTGATTATGAGCGTACGTACTTTGACTTTGGTTGGTTTACGAAAAATGATTCAGGAAAAATTACAGTGATGTCTCATGATGGTAGTAATGCAAATCAACATTCATTAAAAGTTAGTGATTTTGATAAGGATTTAATTGTGATTATTATGTCTACCGATAGTCGAAAATCAACTCCTTTTGAATTGAATGACTATGTTTTGAATTTTTCGAAATATAATGACACACAAATACCTCAATCTTGGTGGTTTACTAAAGAAATAAAACGAGTAGGTTTTGATATAGCGATTGCAAACTATAAAAAAGACATGCAAAAAAGCAACCAATTAGTTAATGATGAATTCTCCTTTTGGGTATATGGATATATCATGATGTTAAAAGGAGATTTAGATCATGGAATTGAAATTCTGAAAATTAATATGGAGAATTTCCCTGATTCAGCAGGAACTTATGATAGTTATGCAGAACTTTTAATTCAGGCTAAAAGATTAAAAGAAGCAAAACCAGTAATTAAAAAAGGCTTAAAGCTGGCAAAGAAGTCTAATAATTCTAATTTGATATTGTCATTAACAGACAAGTTGAATTCTAATTACAAATAGCACTATATAATCTTATAAAATGATATATTGTTATTGTATGGGAGTAAAATGAAGACTTTTGAGTTTGTAGTCTTTATATAAAGGAAAAGTCAAGGACAAGGCTTGTTTATGGAGGAAAATGGAAAGCTTGATTTGTAAAATATGATTTCATTTACAAACTATTTAATTGGCTACAACGGTTAGTATATGAAACGTAGGGCAGTAGATAAGTACTTTTTGTTTCTGATTGGTGCTTAGTCAACTATAAATATTTTGTGTTTAATTTTCTTACAAATGTAAAATTTTATATTTGACGGACTTTGTAAAAAAGAAAGGACGTTTGGGATTAGCTCCAAACGCCCTTTCTATTATATATATTGTTATGTGCTGGCATTATTCCGTTCGTGTTCAATCAACCATTTTTTTCGTTCAATTCCGCCACCATAACCTGTCATTTTTCCATCTTTTCCAATTACTCTATGACAAGGTATAATAATTGAAATTCTATTATATCCATTTGCAGAAGCAACTGCTCTTATAGCTTTTGGATTGTCAATTTTTATTGCTTGTTTTTGATAAGTTGTCGTTTTTCCATATTCAATTTCTTGTAAACAATTCCAAACCGAATTTTGAAAATCAGTTCCAGGAGTTTCTATTTTGACATCAAATATTTTTCGTTCACCTTCAAAATATTCGGTAATTTCCTTTTTGGTTTGTTTTATATGTTCATTTTCACCTGTTATTATTTTGGCATTTAATAATTTTTGCAAGTCTTTAAACTCTGTTTCAAGCATTCGTCTATCTACAAATTCCAATAAACAGATTCCATTTTCTGTCGCACAAACAAACATTGGACCTAAAGGAGTTGTGAATCGGCTAATTAAAATGACATTTTTATCTGTGCTTTTTTGGGGAGATTTACCTATAATTTTTTTGAAGGTATAACCAAAACCACTTAATGATTCATAGCCTGAATCAAAAGCAGTATGTGTTGTTTTTTTTCCTTTTTTTAATTCTAGATATGCATTGTTAATTCTGTACATTCTTTGATATGCTTGAAAAGTCATACCATAATTTTTATTGAACCATCTACGTAATACTTCAGGGCTAATATTTTTTTCACGAAGTTGATAATCGGTTATCTTTTCTTTAGAATTATTTTTGACTAATTTAATAGCTAATTCAACTTGTTCTGGAGCTTTATTTGCGTTTTCTGTGGGTTTACAAATTTTACAGGGCCTATATCCATTATCTAACGCCTCTTTAAATGAAGTATAAAATTCTACATTTTCAAATTTTGGTTTTCTAGCTCTGCACGTTGCTATGCAAAAAATAGAAGTAGTTTTTACACCAACAAAAAAGATACCAACAAAACTCTGTTTTCTGTCTAACAGAGCTTGATAATAGACTTCGATTTTATTGTTGTCGGTAATCGGCATATTAAAAAATAGATTTAAATGAATTTTGGTTTAAAACAGTTTGGATAGTTTTTTCAAATTTATCATACATCTTGTCGAAAAGGAAATTACCCATACTTATTCGTTTTACACCTAATTTTTTCAATGCCTCAAAATCTGGAAGATTAGGCATACACATTACATTAATTGGTAAATTAGTTGAATCGACAATAGTTTTGATATCATTTTCTTTCTGAATGCAAGGTATGAAAATTCCGTTTGCTCCTGCATTTTGATAAAGTTGAATTCTTTTTTTCGTTTCTGCAATGATGTTTTCTTTAAGCAGGATAAATGTATCTGTCCTCACGTTTAGAAAAACATCAATACTCTCTTTTGCTAACTGTTCCTTTATTTCTGTTAATGTCTTTGCAAAGTCATGAGCGTCTAACAAAATTCTCTTTTCGTTAACAATACTATCTTCGATATTAATGGCAACAACTCCTAGCTCTGATAACCTTTTAATATGATTAACGATTTCTTTTGGTTTACGACTATAACCCGATTCCAAATCAACCGATAAAGGTAAATTTGTGTTTAATGCAATTCGTTTTACGAAATATTCCAATTCAGAAAAATCCATTTCTTCTCCGTCATTATATCCTAAAAGCGTTGCAATTGCGGAGCTTGAAGTTCCTATTGCTTGAAAATTTAGTTTTTCAGCTGTTTTAGTGCTTGGGACATCCCAAACATTTCCGATTAATAAAGGTTTGTCTTGATTGTGTAAGTTTTTAAATTCCATCGTTTAATATTTTGATGCAAAGTACCGATGATGAAATTTATTCAGCAACCGAAAACTGGACGAGTATTTTTTTTCGCTTGCACATAACGTTTAGCTATGAATTGTGTCGGCAGAAAATCCGCGGATTTTCGTGTCGACACAAGCCATAAGCTTTTAGATTTTGTTTTTAATTTTGTCGTTTTAAAAAAGCCAATTTTTAAATAATGAACACCTATAAATTGAATAGATTGAAGGTGAGTAAATTAAAAGATTTGGCGGTATTCGTAAATAAACATAAACCTCACGATTTAGAACTTATTAGCTATGTTTTATAGCACAGTTCTTTGTTGTGCTTTCGTTATTTTTCTTCAATTTCAGAATCTATCAGATCCATTGTATTTTCAAGATAGGATTTGAAAAATATGTATTCATTTACTATATATATTATATTATGTTTTGTGGAACACCAACCTACCAAATTTTCGAATTAGGAAGAGCTCATCAAATATTGATAATCGACTTCTAAACTCGATGTTGGTTTCGTACTTAAGTTATTTTTTGCAACATCCTATTTCCTATAAGTAAATTACGTATAATTAATTGTTTAAAATTAATCTATTCTTCTAGCTTTCATTTCACGTCCTCCTTGAAAAAGGGTTACACTATCTATGTCACCAGTATCATTTTTATTAAAGGCTAATTGTGCATCAACTACTTTTAAATAAAATTCATTTTCAGATTTCGGAAATATATCAAATATCGGTTGCCCTGTGGCTTGCGTTTTTAATTGATTTCCATCTCTAGTAACGGTAAGAATAAACCCTGGTTGGAGTTCGTATTTACCGATATAAGTTTCTAAAACAGTATTGGATACTTTAACCTCTTTTACCAAATCACTTACATCATCCCCAAGTTTCTTTAAAGAATCGATACCGTTTTGGTTATTGGGGTTTAATGCTACCGATTTTCTATAATTTTTAATGGCTTGGTCGTTTTTACCTAACTTCATTAAACTTTCTCCAAAACTATCGTAGGCATTCGACGATGTAGGAAATTTTTCAATAATAAGTTGAAATATTTTATTGGCTTCTTCTACTTTATCAGAACCCATAAGTTGATACCCAATAGCATTCATTTCACTTTCCCTTAAACTATAGGTTTCAGAATCTTTAATACTATTATAATGTGATATTCCTGTATCAATACCTTTAGTTTCAATAACAGCCAATACCGCATCGGCAACTGATTTTTTAGGCATATCGTATTCTTTGCCATGCATGATGCCTCGAATAGCTTTTGTCATATCATTAAGTGGTGCTCCACTTGTATTATTTAGAAGTACAACCAAAGAATTATTAGAAGTTGTTCTAGAAATATTAGTATTAAACCCATTAATACCGCCCCCATGCCCTATGGCATATATACTATCTGTAGATTTTCCTATTTTGGCATAACCAACACCCCATCCATAAGCATAATGGGCGCTACCAAAAGCCGGGATATAAGGTTTAAAATACATGGTCATATATTCTTTCGGTAAAATGCTAGTGGTATACAAAGCTTGATCCCATTTATATAAATCTTCAACAGTGGAATACATAGAACCTGCTGCATAAGGAATAGACATATCTAAATAGCTAGAGTTAACATAATCTCCGCCTTGTTTTTCGTAACCAGTGGCCCTATTTTTTAAAATATCCTCATGATTATCATAACCAGTATCCTTCATATTTAATGGAGTAAAAATATTATCTTGAAGCATTTGCTCATAGCTTTTTCCAGACAATTTTTCAATAAGAGTACCGAGAAGAAAATACCCCGAATTACTATAACTAAATTTTTCACCTGGTGTAAATTTCAATGCCTTATTAGCAAACGTTTTTACAAACTCTTCTGGAGTATATGGATTACTACTTTCGTCTTCCATAAACTTAGAAAATGCAGTGTAATTAGGAATACCTGAAGTATGTGTTAGTAAATGATGGCTGGTTATTATATCGCCGCTGGCTTTTGGGTAGTCTGGTAGATAGGTAGTAATAGGTGCTTGTAAATCTAACTTCCCTTCCGATACTAATTGTAAAATAAGCATTGCTGTAAATTGTTTGGTTATAGAACCCAAACGATGTTTTGTATTGGGTTGATTCGGAATATCCCATTCCATATTTGCCATACCAAATCCTTTCTTATATATAACCTTTCCTTGTTCGGATACTAAAACGGAACCATTAAATTTACCATACTCTTCATAGGTGCTTAAAAGTTCTTCGAGTTGCTCAACTTTCGTTTGAGCAAAACTCATATTGCTTATTAATACTAAAAAAAGTATTAAAATGCCATTTTTGTAAGTTGGATAATTTGAATTTGATTTCATAATTGAATATTTGGTTGGTTATTAGTTGGTCATAATGATGCCTAACGTTTAGCTATGAATAGTAGGGGGCAGAAAATCCGCGGATTTTCGTGTCGTCACAAGCCATGAGCTTTTAGATTTTGTTTTTAATTTTGTCGTTTTAAAAAAGCCAATTTTCAAATCATGAACACCTCAGAATTAAATAAAATTGAGGTGAGTAAATTAAAAGATTTGGCGATGAATGTAAATATACATAAATCTTCGATTTTAGTACTAAAACACGTATTATTTATAGGTGTTGTTGTGTAGTTTTTAAGAGTTCATATTCTATGAAATCTTAATTTGTATTAACTAATTCTGTAATACTTTTTGTCTGAGATAGCCAAGTCCATTCAGATTTACCAAATCCGCCAGAATCTTCAATAACTTTCATATGTGTCATGTCAATTATCTCAATAACGATCCTGCCATTTAATTTGTCCTCACCAATAGGCATGTCAGACCAGGATAATATAATTTTGTTATTGTTTATTTTTCCATGTCCTACATGACACCAGTTTTCACCTAAGTTAATTTCTTCTGATTTCTGATTCATTCCCAACCAAAATACTTCATCCCCAATTACATTTATCCAAAATGGGTTTGCACCTGTTGAAACCCAATAACCTGATTTTATGGGTGTTTTGCTATTGTTCATTCAATGTGTAATTTTGTTTTTTATAATCATTTATACGCAAAGATGAGTGTTAAGATTCATGTAAAATGTGTCTTAATTCCAAAGAAAAGATTTGATAAAAAATTTCCAATTGCTCCTTAACGTTTAGCTATTAATAATACGAGGCAGAAAATTCATGGATTTTCGTGTCGACAAAAGTCATTAGCGTTTAGATTTTATTTATATAGTTACCAAATTAAAAGATTTGGCAACTATGTAAATATACCTCATAATTATTAATCTAATTGAGTCATTAATTATACGCTTATTTAATCTCTTGGTAATCTCACTTGTTTCAATAACCAGTTTGATATTTCTTTCAAGGCAATTGGGGATATGGTTTGTTCAATCTTATGGTACTCTTTAATATCCCCAGTTTTACATTCTTGAAATAAATGATTGAGATTTTCTAGTTCTAAAACCTTATAATTCTTGTTTTTACCTTTGATTAAAGCGTTCCGTATTCCATTTTGATTAATTTTAGCGGTAACTTGAGTGTCTTTATTCCCATTTAATGATAGTACTGGAATGCATAATTTTTCAATCTCATCAGCAGGATTATAACTATAAAAGTACCGCTTCCAAGGTTTTATACTTGCTTCAATTTCTTGTGCAATGGCTTCAGAGATCTGATCGTTATTAACTCCTAATGGCAATAGGATTGGAGGTAGGTAAGAGTTGTAATGTTCTGTTAATTCAGATTTTATTGAAACTATCGCTTTGTCAGAAGATGCAATTTCAATCGTTTTCCTGACGAATTTTTCAAAAGCATCCTCATCTGGAACTGAGAAAGGTCTAAATGCTTTTGCTTGTTGAAGTATCAGTTCACTACCAGGGATTCCAGTAGAAGCCAACAAAACGATAAAGGAAATATCCTCTGTTTGATTAGCTGCCAATGGGGCAATAATACCACCCTCACTATGTCCTACTAATCCAATTTTTTTTGAATCAATATCGGTTCTTGATTTTAAATAATTTATGGCACTCAACACATCTGTAGCAAAGTCTTTGGTGGTGGCAGAGTCATGATCCCCTGTTGATTTTCCAAATCCACGATCATCATAACGTAACACTGCTATGCCTTTGCGTGTGAGGTGATCTGCAATTACCAAAAAAGGCTTATGCGTCATAAAGGTTTCATTTCTATCCTGTGGACCGCTTCCGCTTATTAATATAACCACGGGGAATTTTCCGTTTTTACTAGGAAGAGTTAGAGTTCCAGATAGCGATATACTATCCTTTTTATTTATAAAAACCACTTCCTCTTCGTAATAAGGATAAGGTTTTACGGGTTCTTGTGGCCTGTTTAAAGTATTTTTTAGTTTAATCTCTCCTTTGTTCAAAACCAAAGAAAGAGTTGTCCCCCCTTCAGTATAGACTCCTTCCATTTGTTGTGTACTTTCGTTATATGTTCCTTCGTATTTCATGCCTAAGTTGGAGCCGTCGATGAATAATTTTCCATTTCCAAAAGAGGTTGCTTTTGGCTTTATACCTGAAACTCTAATTGTAGGGATTGACATTGTAGAAGAATAACCATTTACGTTGGTTTCAAAGTTAAATACAAATACTATTTCTTTATCATTTCCTGCTATTGCAGTACCACTCCATGTTCCGGAAATGTCTTGAGTATAACCAAGAATCGAGCATAAAACAAGGGCTAGGTAAATTAGTAATTTTATCATTTTTTCGTATTTTTAAAGCTGTAAAAATATTGTGTACTCATCTTGTTCGAAGAATATTCGGTGAAGACTATAGTACAGTTAAATAATTAGGAAACATCAAGTTATTGTTGTTACCCTAGGACAGAACTTCTTAAACATCTACTGTTTAATTCAATTCACTAATTCAGTGTCCTGTTTTAGTTCCTTGCTTAGTTCGTTTGTTCTTGGTTAGTGGTTGAAATCAAATATTATTACACCCTTTTGAATATTTTTTTTGAAAATATCGACTATAAAGGTATTATATGATCAGTTGATTTTTGAACATTATGATCTAAGGGATTTTTGATTTTTTGAGAGTTAGTTTTAACTTTGGAGAGAAACCAAAAGTACTTAACTATATTGAGGGTTTATTACATGAAGCACAACGTTTCGCTATGAATAGTACGGTGCAGAAAATCCGCGGATTTTCGTGTCGTCACAAGCCATGAGCTTTTTGTTTTCATTCCGTTTGATTTTTATTCAATTATATGTGCTCAAATGTAGTTTTATTAGTTTTTTTTAAACATTTTATGGTATATCCTGATTTTATAGTTAATAATACAATACATACCTTCAAAAAGCATAAAAACTATTAAAATGATGAATTTATAGGAATTGATTATCTAATATTATTGCAAATTCGGTAGTTTTACTTGTAAATGTTTGCTATTTGTTTTTTAAGAAAATAGCGTAAGTTTTTCTATATTTACAAAAAAAAATCAATGATGCATTTTCTTTATTTTGATCCAGGATTAGGAGCAATGATAATTCAAGCTCTAATTGCAGCAGTGGCAGGGGTTATATTGTTTTCTAAAAACCTAATGTATAAAATTAAATTGTTTTTAGGATTACTAAAAGAAAGTGATAATGAGTTGTTCGATGATATTAATGTTAATGATTCTGATATAGAAAACAATTAGTGGCGAATAAACAAAATCATTCTTCATCGTATAAGGATCCTTCAGGTTATGTTTTTATTGATGAAGGCAAGATTAAACGAGTTATTAATCCTATTTATTTTAAGCAATATAACTTTTTAAAAGAATCAGGGCTTTTTAATAAACTCTTTAAAAATGGATTGATTATTAAACATGAAGAACTGTCTTCTTCAGAGTATGAGATTATTATTCAACCTGAGAATATTTCATTTATCACCTATCCTTACGAGTGGAGTTTTAATCAATATAAAGAAGCAGCGTTATTAACATTGAAGCTTCAAAAATTTTGTTTAGAACATGATTTTTCTCTTAAAGACGCAACAGCTTTTAATGTAACGTTTCATAATGGTAAAGCTATTTTTATAGATACATTGTCTTTCGATTTCTATGAAGAAAATAAACCGTGGAGGGCTTATAAGCAATTTATAACTCATTTCTTCGGACCATTATTATTAGCACATTTTCATGGTTCAGGCGTTTTAAAGTTAATGAGTAATTTCATGGATGGTATTCCTGTGAAAACAGTTGCGTCTATGCTGCCTTTTAAAACGAAACTTAATCCCTTTTTATATTCTAATACTCATTTATTAGCCAAGTTTGAAGATAAACATAACGAAGATTTTAAAGGAGAAGCTAAAGTAACTTCACTGTCTAAAAAAGGACAACTTAATATTATTGAAAGTCTTTATAATTATATTAAAAATCTTGAGTTAAATGAGCAATCAGAATGGGGAGAATATTATAATAAAACCAACTATTCTGATGAGGCCTTTAATCTGAAATCTAAAATAATAAACGAGTGGATTACAAGTTTAGAAGCAAAAACTGTAATAGATATAGGAGGAAATGATGGTACGTTTGTAAGACGAATAACTTCTAATTTAAAACAAGCATTAGTTTGTGATATTGATAATAATGCTGTCGATTATAACTACAGGCAAATAAAAAAAAATAAAGAGCAATATATAACGCCTTTTGTATTAGATGTTTTAAATCCTTCGCCGGCAATTGGTTTTAATAATGAAGAACGGTTTTCATTTTTAAAGCGTATTAAAAATTTTGCGCCAAATATAACTTTAGCGTTGGCGGTGATACATCATATGTCTTTATCGGGGAATATTACGTTTAACATGTCGGCTTCCTTTTTTGCTTCTTTTTCAAAATTTCTTATAATAGAGTTTCCTAAACGAGAAGATTCGTGGGTAGAGCGTCTTTTAAATAGTAAAGGCGAATTTAAGGATCATTTTAATTTTTATAATATTAATAATTTTGAATCATCATATACTAAGTATTTTGATATAGTAGAAAAACAAGAGATTAAAAATTCTGATCGTGTAATGTATCTATTTAAAGTAAAACCAAATTTAAATTAATAAACACGAGTTATAAATTAGGATGATGAGTAGTATAAAATACTTTATAAACAATGATGAAAACTACCCTAAACTAACAGCTTTAGCAATTGGTTTATACCCTTTTTTACATTATTATAGTAGTAATTTATATATCATTGGATCCCTAAAACAATTTTCATTTTTAATAGGGCTTTGTTTTGTTTTACCACAGATTATTATACAATTAAGCTCATTAATTTTTAAGTTAAAACCTTTACAAAGTTTAGAGAAGTATAGAATGTCTGTAGCAAACATAAGTCTATTTGTAGGTTTATTTGGAATCTTAATTTTTCACTTTAATAAAAAAGAAATACTATTAGCATTGGTGGTTGCTGGAATAATTGGGTTATTATTCTACAAACATTTTAAAAAAATAGTTGTACTTCAATACATTTTGGCAATGATGAGTTTAGTGACTTTTATCCCTAAACTTTATTTTAAAATAACTCAGAATAATAAGGACTGGTTAGAAACATCTGAAGTTATTTTAAAAGCAAAATTAAAAGTGAAACCTAATATTTTTGTGATTCAGCCAGATGGTTATGTTAATATTGATCAGATAAATAAAGAACCTTATAATTTTAACAATTCGGAGTTTGAAAGCTATTTAATTAAAAACAACTTTATTAATTATCCTAGTTTTAGAAGCAACTACTATTCTACATTAACATCTAATTCATCGCTATTTGCAATGAAACACCATTATTATAGTAACACAAATAAAAACACATTAAAGACACATAACTCTAGTGACGTTATTGTAGGAAATGATAATACGGTGTTAAAAATTTTAAAGTATAATAATTACAAGTCTTATTTATTTACAGATAATTCTTTTTTTTTAATTGATCGCCCTCAATTAGCTTATGATTATTGTAATGTGCCAGAAAGTATGGTGTCATTACACAATAGTGGGATAGTCAAAGGAGTTGATATAATTTCCGATTTTAAAACCGTTTTAGATACATTACCAAAAACTAACAATTTTGTTTTTATAGAAAAAACAATCCCTGGTCATGTTATTTATAGAAAAGGGTTGTCTAGAGGTATAGAAGGAGAACGATTACGCTACCTAGAGAAATTAGAAAAAGCTAATGTTTGGCTAGAAGAATTAATTACTACAATTAACAACTATGATGATAACGCTTTAATAATTATTATAGCCGATCATGGTGGTTTTGTTGGGTTAGAACATACTTTAGAAGCTGTAAATAGAAGACTAAACGAGGTAGAAGCACATTCGGCTTTTAGTAGTGTGTTAAGTATTAAATACCCTAAAGAAATTGAATATTCAAAGCTAGATTATAAAAGTAATGTAAATTTGTTTAAAACTATATTTTATAGTTTAACAGGAGAGCAATTGTTTTTAGATAGTTTAGAGTCTAATGCAAGTTATATTCCGTTAAAAGAAAATGGAAACACCGAGTATTATGAGTGTATAGATGTTAATGGAAAAGTAGTTTATAATAAGCTTTCTAATTAGTTAAAAGTGATATATTCAAATTAGTTTAGTCTTCATGTTTATAAATAGGTATTGTAATGTATGCTAACGTTTAGCTATGAATAGTACGGGGCAGAAAATCCACGGATTTTCGTGTCGCCACAAGCCATGAGCTTTTAGATTTTGTTTTTAATTTTGTCGTTTAAAAAAGCCAAATTAAAAGATTTGGCGATAATTGTAAATATACACAAACCTTCGGTTTAGACCTCAAACCTGTATTATTTATAGGTATTGTTGTACAACGTTTTTAATATTCGGTAACTTCTTTTATTGAGCCGTCTTTGTTATATCTTTTCCATTGACCAATCATTTCACCATTTATAGTTTTACCTTCTTCCAGTAAAAACCACTTTCCTGGAATAAGAGATAAGCGATATTTTTTAAAATATATTGTAATTGAAAGGTGTTCTTCAGATTCAAAAAAATCTGATAAACTTTTTGCATTAGTGTCAATCTCTAGGGTTTTATTATTGCAATAAGGAAAGCCATCATAGTCATATTGTTGTGAGCTTAATAAATAACCAAAAGAATCAAATTCTTCAACAGATTTTAATTCTCCGCTTCTGTAATATTTTGTAAGTTTTCCTGAATAAAGGTCATAGTAATAGTCTCCATATTCATATGTTTTTATTAAACCAGTTTCTTTTGTTTTGCCGTTACTAAATTTTTCATGAATAACTACAGAATCAATTGGTTTTATAGAGGAAGTAAATTGTTTAAATCTATCTGTATGTTGAGAATAAGTAATCGTACATATTAGTAAAAAGAAGAATATTAGTTTTCTATGCATATTGGTAATGTTGTACAACGTTTAGCTATGAATAGTGCGGGGCAGAAAATCCGCGGATTTTCGTGTCGACACAAGCCATGAGCTTTTAGGTTTTGTTTTTAGTTTGTCGTTTTATAAAAGCCAAATTAAAAGATTTGGCGGTATTTGTAAAAGTACGTAAACCCAAGGATTAAGCACCAGAATCCGTATTATTTATAGGTGTTGTTGGCAAACGTTTTTATTAATCTGTTGCAGAAGCCGCAATAATTATAATTTTATCCCTTTTTTTATCTATGATACTCCAATAAAAAGTACCCCACCATTCCTTTCCAGCATCAAAATAATTTGACCAATCATTTGACCATTTGTAAACTTCTAGATGGTTAGTGTTCTCTAAATTATTTATTTCAAATGTATCATTAATAAATAGATGAAATAGTTCGGTCAATTTAAGTTGTTCATGCTTACCATATTCAGTAGACCATTTTTCATTAGGACCTGTTGTATAAAGTCCATGAGGTGGATCTAATAAAGCATAAGCTAAACCATTAATGTCATTTTTATTAATTCTTATATCATTTGAGTACTCATATAGATCAATACATCTATTTTTAATGTCATAGCCTTTACCCAAAAAGGTAGGTATTGATATTTTTGCTCCTTTTGGAGTTTTGTCCTCAAAAATCTTAATATTGTAATATTTGTTAATATCTAAATCTCCATTTCTTTTTTTCCAACTATCTTCATATCTATATTTGAATATTTTCATTCCTTCTATAGAAGCCTCAAGATGGAGGTGATAATCTAAACAAGAATCTTTAGGGATATTAAATACACAAAGTTCAATTTCGCCACCTAAATCCTCAAACTTTTCTTGAGTTTTCAGTGTTCTTTTGTCCTCTATTAATTTCATTTTATGGTAATGGTTGCCAACGTTTAGCTATGAATAGTGCGGTGTAGAAAATCCGCGGATTTTCGTGTCGACACAAGCCATAAGCTTTTAAGTTTTGATTTTAATTTTGTCGATTTTAAAAAGCCAAATTAAAAGATTTGGCGACTAAGTAAAGATAAAATTACTTCTCGGATTACACACCAATTTCCATATTATTTATAGGTTTTGTTAGCAAGCGTTTTATTTTTCTAAGTATTCAATCTCAATGGTCGTTTTATAGGTCGATTTGTTCACTTCCTTTCCGCCTTCGATTGATATTAGATTATTGAAATTATCAAACTCACTTTTTGACCATTCTAAACTTTTCCCATTTTTGTCTTTTCTAATATAGAATTCTACGTTTCCGTTTCTATCAGTTTTCCTCTCCTCAGTTTTAATATATTTTCCATCAATGAACAATTTCCAAATTTGAGATGTATCAACATAAGAGTATTGATTTTCTTCACTTATATTCTCTTTAGCATCAATTGTCTTTGTGTTTATTAGTCTTTTCTTTTGGTCGAATTCTTCTTTGATTATTGCGTAAACTATATTTTCCTCTCGGAATCGTTTTTGCTCTCCAGTTTCAGTATTTTCAATAGTCTTATGGTCAATTTTTCCGTATTCGTCTTTTGAAAGATAGATTACTGTTTTATCATCTGGATATTGTTTTTCGTGCCATTCCCAAATCTTGTTTTCGGCAGTCAATTCAATTGATTTAATTTCTCTGTTATTAGAATCGAATTCACGCTCAAATGAAACTTGAATCTCTCCATCTGAATCATATTCTTTTTTACTTATCCAATTCCCGTTTACATCATATTTATAAATAGAATAGAACTCTAAATCACCTTTTGTGTTTAAATACTCTTTCCGCTCTAGAAGTCCGTCAGAATTGAAATGATTAACGAAATACTCTTGTATTTTGCCGTTTTTATCAATTATTTTCTGTGACTTGATTTTCATTTTTTTAATGCTTGCTAACGTTTAGCTATGAATATTACGGGGCAGAAAATCCACGGATTTTCGTGTCGCCACAAGCCATGAGCTTTTAGATTTTGTTTTTAATTTTGTCGTTTTATAAAAGCCAAATTTTAAAAGATTTGGCGACTATGTAAATATACACAAGCTTTCAATTTAACACACCAAAACCCGTATTATTTATAGGTGTTGTTAGTAGCTTTTTTTGATTATCCGAACAATTTTTTCAACCAAGTTTTATTTCCGCTTGTAACCTCTTGAGGGATGACAATACCTTTTGAAGAGATATACTCTTCAATTGAGGCTATAAATTCTATATAAAAATCTTTGTATTGAAAGACCTTTTTTTCATTGAAAGGTCTTTTTACAGATCTATAACATAGTTGTAAATTACAGTCTTCAAAAAAATTAATCCCGTAGTTTTCAATCTTATTGAATGTAGTTTTAACATAATTATTTAGATAGTTTTTATCTGACCTTAGCATTTCATCTCTCTTGAATTTACTAACAAGATAATTATCCCAAGTCTTTTTATTTTCATTACAATTTTTGTCAATATTAAAAGTCCTTGATAAGTTGTAGAAATAATATTTAGACTTTAAAAGGTCTGGTTCACAAACGTAGATTATCTCGAGATCATTAACATTAACGCTAATCGGATAATCTTTTAACATCGTTGAAGGCTTCTTTTTTAAGTCTTCAAATTTATTCCCAGAAGATATATGGTTATATACTAAAAAGTAATCGTCAAAAATCCCTCGATTTGTCTTCTTAATTATACCATAAAATTCAGATTCACTTTTTTTAAAGTAGTGATTCCCTGATTTTTTAAAACCTCTTGGAATTAGTACTTCAGTAGCATATTTATCAAATGTTTTATTTAGGTCTTCTGATTTTAACATTGGCACTGATTGGAATTGCTACTAATGTTTAGCTATGAATAGTACGGTGCAGAAAATCAGCGGATTTTCGTGTCGGCACAAGCCATGAGCTTTTATGTTTTGTTTTTAATTTTGTCGTTTTAAACACCAAATTAAAAGATTTGGCGATAATGTAAATATACACTTACCTCTCGAAAAACACACCAAAATCCGTATTATTTATAGGTGTTGTTGGCAATAGTTATTTTATCAATAATTGTATTATAAATATTTTAGCTTTTATTAATAAAAAAAAATAAAGTTCTTCCAATTTATTTCATTTAAGGGAAGTTTT
>Ga0209291_1000631_pt1 | contig 33311 bp, 32 predicted proteins | sample GOMGulsemesocosm_FD_184633 | JGI IMG/M metagenome (GOLD analysis project Ga0209291, IMG submission 184633) | Methane-oxidizing microbial communities from mesocosms in the Gulf of Mexico - GOM9B Gulf of Mexico (SPAdes) (version 2) | ecosystem: Environmental > Aquatic > Marine > Cold seeps...
AGATGGTAGATACTTTAGCAACTGGTGATCGAATTGAAATTCGGGGTTTTGGAAGTTTTTCTCTACATTACCGTGAACCTCGAATTGGGCGTAATCCTAAATCAGGTGAAAAGGTTGAATTAGAGGGGAAATATGTTCCTCATTTTAAACCTGGTAAAGAACTTCGAGATCGTGTTAACGCTTCTTTATAGCAGTTGATACTTGTAAAAACGGCATACTTAGGTATGTCGTTTTTTTTTGTTTTTTTTTCCACACTGACCCATAGTTTATGGATTACACCATATATTACTAGCACTTGGCTCATTAATTGGCGATAATCCTTATATTGCTATTTATATCACAGAGGACGTCGATGAAATCATTTATCTTTTTTATTATTATCGCTTGTATACTGGCGCTTGCTGCAGCATTTGCTTCGAGTAACGATCAGTTAGTTGATTTTAATTACCTAATTGCGCTAGATTCATTTAAATTATCTTCTCTGCTTGTTGGTGCATTTATTTCTGGTTTAGTCGTGGCTGGTGTATGTATGGGGCTGTTGTTAATGAAATTAAAATTATCACTGTCGAAATTGAAACGTAAATCAAAGCGTCAAGTTACAGAACTTGAACGATTACGTACTGCTGAAATTAAAGGTTAATTTACTGTATGTTTGAACTTTTATTTCTTTTACTTCCTGTTGCCGCCGCGTATGGCTGGTATATGGGTAGAAGAAATGGCCGCTATTTACAACAAGATAAGCAACATACCATGTCTAGAGAGTATGTGACGGGGCTTAACTTTTTATTATCAGACCAACCTGATAAAGCGGTAGACTTATTTATTGATTTACTTGATGTTGATAGTGAAACGATTGATACGCACTTGGCGCTAGGTAATTTATTCCGTCAACGTGGTGAAGTACAAAGGGCAATTAAGATCCACCAAAATCTAATTGCACGGCCTTCATTAACACATGAACAGCGTAATCTTGCATTATTACAACTTGCGCGTGATTACCTTGCTGCGGGTTTGGTTGATCGCGCTGAAGAGTTATTTTTAAAATTGATTGATGAACACGATCATCGTCAAACTGCTTTATCACAACTTATCATTATTTATGAACAGACCAAGGAATGGGAACAAGCCATTGCGATTGGGATTAAATTAAAAAAAATGGGCGATACGAAAGTTGAACGTAAAGTGGCACATTTCCATTGTGCGCTAGCAGCCTCTACATCATTAGTGAATGAGCCTAAAAAACGTTTAGCGAGTCTTAAAAAAGCCTTACAGCATGACAAGCAATGTGTCAGAGCTAGTATCATGTTGGCTGATTTTTACATTGAGCAAAACGATTATAAAAAGGCCATTGTCTGGCTTGAGCACGTAATGACTCAGGACATAGATTTTGTCACCGAAATTTTACAGAAACTAAAAGATTGCTACACTGAAATTAATAATGAAGATGGTTTTATTCATTTCCTTAATGATGCCCAAAACAATAAAGCGGGTATTAGTGTTGCGATTGCATTAGCTGATTTTACAGTGAGCAGTGTGGGGTTAGAGCCGGCTGAAAAGTTGATATTAAATCAAATTGTTCGCACGCCGACGATGAAAGGCTTTTATCATCTAATGCAGTATCAAGAACAAGCTGCAGAAGAAGGTAAGGCAAAAGAAAGTTTAGCTATGTTACGCAGTCTTGTTGGTGAACAGCTTAAATTGAAGCCGATTTATCGATGCAGTAAATGTGGCTTTAGTACTAAACGAATATACTGGCATTGTCCATCGTGTAAGCGTTGGGGCAGTGTGAAACCTATTCGAGGCTTAGATGGCGAATAGTGTAGATAGAGCAAATTTGTAATACGATAATGAGTAACTCGGACCTAGGAAAAAATATGTTGCAAGAGAGTAAAGTAGTTGTCGCACTTGATTATGCTGATGAAGCAAGTGCATTGAATTTTGTTGATAAAATCAATCCTAGCCAATGCCGTCTGAAAGTAGGCAAAGAAATGTTCACGTTATTTGGACCAGAATTTGTTCGCAAATTAGTTGCACGTGATTTTGATGTATTTTTAGACCTTAAGTTTCATGATATTCCAAATACAGTAGCAAAAGCTGTAGCCGCTGCTGCTGAGCTGGGTGTATGGATGGTGAATGTACATGCATGTGGTGGTCAACGTATGATGGAAGCTGCAAAAGCAGCGCTGGTTCCTTATGGCGATAAAGCACCGATACTGATTGCTGTTACCGTATTAACAAGTATGGAACAAGAAGATCTCGCACAAATGGGTGTTAACATTACCCCCGCTGAACAGGTTATCCGTTTAGCGACGCTAACACAAAAAAGTGGCTTAGACGGTGTAGTTTGTTCTTCACAAGAAGCATCAATGCTGAAAAAAGAATTGGGCGATTCTTTCCTATTGATCACGCCTGGTATTCGCCCAGCAGGAAGTGCAGCTGGTGATCAGCGCCGTATCATGACGCCTGTTGAAGCGGTTACTGCTGGTTCAGATTATTTAGTCATCGGTCGACCAATCACACAAGCTGAATCACCAATGCAAGTGTTAACTGAGATTAATGAAAGTTTAGCGAGCTAAATGATTCTTTAATTCAATATTCATATCGATAAGAGCGCTCAGGCGCTCTTTTTTTTATTTAGATAAACAAACAGTGGGGCAATGATTAATCCCGTTACAAGGCCATACAGGTGCGCCTCGGTCAGTACTTGCGCTTGAATTAACTTACTCATCTCTATCGGGCTATTGAAAAATTGTTCATTGATGATTTTGATGATTGTACCTGCAATTAAAACATAACCGGAATAATATTGTTTTGTCACGTCAATAATCGCGCCGACAATGATAATGCCATGGAGTATGCCTGATAATCCGACATATAAATGCGTGTTAGGCGATAGAAAAAATATACCTGCGCCAACGCCAATGGATAATATTAAAATTAAACCAAGGTAAGTCGTTGCACTATAATAACGGTAATGTAGTCCGCTAATAACAGCCAGCGCACAGACGTTTAGCAGTACATGATAGATATTTGTATGGTTAAAATTCCCCGTGATTAAACGCCATAATTCACCATCGAGAATCAATTCCCTGTTATAATCTAAGATGGTTATATTTTCGGTGGATAAGGCATAAATAATGAGGCATAACAGCCCGAGAATGAACCAGCTTAGCCATCTATGTTGAATTAGCATATCTTATTAATCCATAATATTTAGGTTTGTCGTGAGTAAAAGAAAAAAGTGTACTGTATGTGATAAAGCATTATCAGCCTGTATATGTCAGCACATAACGGTTATTGATTCTGATATTGAATTAATTATATTACAACACCCAGGTGAAGTTAAAAATGCGATCGGAACCGCCCGTATTCTCAATCTTTCATTACCACAATGTCAAATTATAATTGGCGAGAACTTTACTGATAATACGCAGTTAAATGACATATTGAATGATCCAACACGACAATGTTATTTGCTCTACCCAAGTGAAGAGAGTATTGAGGTGGAGCGATTGAGCCTTGCAAAAAGCAGTGATATGGTTAGTAACAGTGCAATTATAAAACATAATATGAAGCGCACATTTATTTTATTGGATGGTACATGGCGTAAAGCATTTAAAATGTACCAAACATCGATGAATTTACAGGGTATACCTGCTGTGCGATTGAACGCTGAAGAAGAAAGCCAATATACAATTAGACAAACCTCGATCGAAGGAGGTTTGTCGACTGTTGAAGCCGGTTACTTATTACTTTCAACGTTAGAAAAAGATAAAATAAAATATCAACCTTTACTGGCTGCATTTGAATATATGATTAATTTTCAAATTGCGCAGATGCCAGCAGGTTTATTTAATAAAAATTATAAATAGGTGTGAACGAATAAATCGTGCGGCAAGTCAGATAAATAATTTAATGGTGTGATGTTTAATATTGTCTTTTTGCAAAATAAGTGCATTTACACTAAATAATTCGTTAATATGGATTTTATATGTCACAACAGCAGTTAATTGAAGCAATCAACACAGAAATGCCGTTTGGTAAATATCGGGGGCGTTTGTTACTTGAATTACCTGAACCTTATTTAGTGTGGTTTCACAGTAATGGCTTTCCTAATTCTAAGTTAGGGCAACAACTCGCGCTAATATACGAGGTGAAGTTAAATGGACTTGAATCTATGCTTGTACCATTACTGAAGCGTCCATCGGTATATTTAAATAATGAAGGGTGATCACTATTTCTTGTGTTTTTATAAATAATAATACCTAATAGTAACTAGTTTAGTTTTGTTATATTTTTATGTTCTTAAGAAGGAATTCGAATGGCAATTTTAGTGACAGGTGGTGCCGGATATATAGGTAGCCATACAGTTTTAGAATTATTAACCGCGGGGCAAGATGTTGTCGTTATCGATAACTTATCTAATTCAAGTGAAGAGTCATTAAATCGTGTACGTGCAATTACAGATAAAGAGATAACTTTTTATTGTGGTGATGTATTAGATTCAAATTTGTTAACGCAAATATTTACCGAACACGCGATCTCGTCTGTGATTCACTTTGCTGGTTTAAAAGCGGTTGGTGAATCCAATCAAATACCATTAACGTATTACCGTAATAATATCGCTGCCACGATTAACCTTTGTGAAGTAATGGCTGCTAATAACGTTAAGAATTTCGTATTTAGTTCGTCTGCGACTGTGTATGGTGATCCTGCATCAGTGCCGATTGATGAAAGTTTTCCTACTTCCGCTACGAACCCGTACGGCCGTTCAAAATTAATGGTTGAAGAAATTCTTGCTGATTTATACAAATCAGATAATAGTTGGAATATTGCACGCTTACGTTATTTTAACCCTGTTGGTTCGCACGAAAGCGGCTTAATTGGTGAAGATCCAAATGATATTCCCAACAACTTGATGCCATATATTTCACAAGTGGCAGTGGGTAAATTAGCAGAGCTAAACGTATTCGGCGATGATTATGCAACATCAGATGGAACAGGTGTGCGTGACTATATCCATGTCGTTGATTTAGCGTTAGGCCATTTGAAAGCGTTAGATAAATTAATGACAAACCCAGGTCTTGTAACTTATAACTTAGGAACGGGCCAAGGTTATAGTGTATTAGACATGGTGAAAGCATTTGAACAGGCTTCTGGTAAGACAATAGCTTATAAAATTGCACCAAGACGTGAAGGGGATATTGCGCAATGTTATGCTGCAACAGATCTAGCTGAACGAGAACTCGGTTGGAAAGCAACACGCCAAGTATCAGATATGACTGTTGATACTTGGCGCTGGCAATCAAATAACCCGAATGGTTATAGCAAGGGTTAATTTTATCTGCTGATAAATCCAGCTTTCAGCGTAGTTGATATGATAGTTATCAGCTGGGCTGCTTGCTCTGGTGTTCTGCTTATTGGGGGGAGTTGACCCCAAATAGGTTTTGGCCAACAAGCATCTTCTTTAAAACGAGCCACGTGATGAATATGTAACTGCGGTACCATATTCCCTAATGCTGCGATATTTATTTTATCTGCATATAGCCCATCTTTTAATAACCGACTTACTGCATTTGATTCAATTAAAAATTGAGCTTGCTGCTCATCCGTTAATTCATGAAATTCAGTGATGCCATTAATTTTAGGTACTAAAATTAACCACGGGAAATTACCGTCGTTTGTTAATAGTACTTGGCATAGCGGGAACTCACCAACTAAGGTTGTATCAGCAACAAGTTGTGGGTGTAATAAAAATTGAGTCACGCGAGTCTCTCTATATTAAGAATTCTTCAATTGAACCTTTCTCATTCATCACGTCTTGAAGTGGTAATGGCATACGGCCTTGGCCTGTCCATGTTTTTGTTTCACCATTTAGTTCATAAGCGTATTTTGCAGGACGAGGACCTCGTTTAGTCTTCGTTTTCTCAGTTGTTGAATCGGTTAAATTCATTAATTCTTCAGGGCTGATACCGTTTTCTTTAAGTTGCAATAATATCTCGTTCATCATTGCTTGTTTTTCTTGTTGCTTTTCTAATTCAGCGTTTTCTGATTCTTTTCTATCTTCAACAATTTTAGTGAATTTAATTAAAACATCTTCGAGTTGAACAACGCTTAATTCTTTTGTTACAGCGCGTAAGCTACGAGCATTTAAAAACACCTTAATAAAATCATTCATAATTAGTACCTAAATATAGACAGGGGGATTAATCAACTGTAATAAGATTAATATACTTTAATGTGGTTAATATACAATAGTTAAATAAATACCAATAATATATTTACACTTATTTATAAAACTTATCTAGGATCGATTAATTAAATAAATAGATTAATAAAGTAAAATAGATTTAGAAATCTAACTTTAAACGATTAAATGGTTTATTGCCTTAAGTCAATTTACTTTATTTAAAGTCATTTAATGGTCAATTATTTGAAGTTGATTTACTCTATTTTGGAAAAAATAATTAGTTTACCAATCAGCTCCTTATATCACATGTTGTTTATTTTATGAACGTTAACACCTATGTTGTCTTGAAGTGGTGAAATTATCTGCTATTATCGGGCTTCCTCCTAAGTAGAGGTGCGCAATTCATAAGTAGTGTTATTTAGGTAGCTCCGATAATAACAACACAAAAGGGAATTGCGCCGAAGAATGAATTTTAAGCTAAAAAAATTCATTCTGGTGATGTGTTCGAATAGAGACATCACTGTCATAGTCAATTTTATATTAACTATGGGGCGCTACTAAATAGAAGAGCATATGGGTTATCTTTACATCTATCATATTGTAAATACCCTTATTGCACATCTCATCTGTCTTATTTAGTCGTTCCCTATAAAAATTATTAGGTCAAAGGGATCATGGAACTCATTAATTATTCAGACTCAGCGTTATCGCTGGTTGTACCACTAGTTGCACTTACATTAGCAATTCTTACACGTAAAGTATTGTTATCACTTGGTTGTGGTATCTTACTTGGCGCACTATTTTTAACAGATTTTAATGTTGTTAATGCAGCGAAACACCTTTCAGATTTGGCATTGAGCTTAGTTTGGGAGTCGGGTGATGCGAGCAAGGGCTCATTCTGGAAAGTGGGTTCGTTCAATACTTGGAATTTGTCAATCATCGTATTCCTATTCATATTAGGTATGTTAACCAGTGTTATGATGGTAAGCGGTGCAACAAGCGCGTTTGCTGATTGGGCAAAACAGCGAATCACAACGCGTCGTGGTAGTACACTGCTGACAGCTTTTTTAGGTGTTTTCATCTTCGTTGATGATTACTTTAATAGCCTTGCTGTGGGTAGTGTGAGTCGTCCACTGACAGACCGTTATAAAGTTTCTCGTGCTAAATTAGCTTATCTGCTTGATTCTACCGCAGCACCTATGTGCGTATTAATGCCTATATCAAGTTGGGGTGCTTATATTATTGCTGTTATTGGTGGTATTTTAGCCAGTCATGCAATCACGGATATAAGTCCACTAGCAGCATTCGTTCAGATGATACCAATGAACTTCTACGCTATGTTTGCTATTGCAATGGTATTTGCGGTTGTTTGCTTCAATCTTGACTTTGGCTTGATGGCAAAAGAAGAAGAAGCGGCGAAAAATGGTGAACTGTTTGATGCTAAAAAAGGCTGCCCTGCCGGTTCTACGGTAGAATTAGAAGAAGCTGAAGGTGGTCATATTTCAGGCTTAATCCTACCTATTTTAGTGCTTATCTTTGCGACTATCTTCTTTATGATTAACTCTGGAGCATCCGCGCTCGCAGCTGATGGCAAAACATTTGATATTTTAGGTGCATTTGAAAATACAGATGTAGGTAGTTCGTTAGTGTATGGTGCATTATCAGGTCTTGCTGTAGCACTTGTGCTAAGTCTTATTTCTGGTGTATCTATTTCATTACTCGCACAAGCAAGTTTCCACGGTGCTAAATCAATGCTACCAGCGGTTTATATCTTATTCTTCGCATGGGCAATTGGTTCGACTATTGGTTCTATGGAAACAGGTAAGTATCTTGCTGCATTAGTGGGTGATTCTATCCCAAGTAGCTTATTACCTGTTATTATGTTTGTCCTAGCAGGCTTTATGGCGTTTGCGACAGGAACTAGCTGGGGTACATTTGGTATCATGTTACCTATCGCTGGCGATATGGCTGCGGGTACTGAAGTAGCGTTAATGTTACCTGTGTTAGCATCAGTGCTAGCCGGTTCTGTATTTGGCGATCATTGCTCACCTATCTCTGATACCACGATCTTATCGTCAACGGGGGCAAACTGCCATCATATGGATCACGTAATGACACAGCTTCCATATGCGCTATCAATTGCGTTAGTAAGTGCGATTGGTTATTTGGTACTCGGTATAACAAGTTCTGTGCTATCGGGCTTTATTGCTTCAGCAATTGCATTTACAATTGTGGTTGCTATTATGTCGCGATTAAGTCATAAAGTATAAATAAGACATTAATAACACGCTGTTTATAATGAACAGTATTAATGTGAAGTAATTATATACGCCTGTTGATACAGGCGTTTTTTTTGAGGGTATAAAATGGCATCTTTGCATTTCAAATTTGCAGCAATGAATTCAGGTAAATCAACACAATTGATCCAAGCTCACTTTAACTATATTGAGCGTGGTATGTACCCATTAGCGATGACACCAGAGTGTGACAGTCGTTACGGCAAAGGTGTTATAGGTGCGCGTGTTGGCTTAAAACTAGAAGTTGATGTATTTGAGAAAGAGACCAATTTATTTACCACTATTTCTACGCGATTAGAAAATCAAAAGATTGATGTATTTATCATTGATGAAGGTCAATTCTTATCCCGAGAACAGGTTTACCAATTAGCAAATGTGGTCGACCAACTCAATATTCCAGTGATTGTTTATGGGTTGAAAACAGATTTTAAATTAGAGATGTTTGAAGGTTCATACCATCTAATGTGTCTTGCAGATAAAGTTGAAGAACTTAAAACCGTCTGTTGGTGTGGTAATAAAGCACACATGAATGCCAGAGTCAGTGATAGTGGTGTGGTATTAAGAGAAGGTGAACAAGTTGAAATTGGCGGTAATGAGCGTTATGTCTCACTGTGTCGTAAACATTTCATGAATGGTAATGCGAGCCGTTAATCGAATTAATTAACGTTAATTATTTCTAAATTAGGTTTATTAATGTCGTTTAGCACAATTTCAGGTTCTGCAAACAGATAGCCTTGAAAATATGTACTTTGGAGTTTTTTAGCTTGTTTAAATTGCTCCTCAGTCTCTATTTTTTCGATCAATATACTAATATCATGTTTTTCTAACAATGGTATTAATTCTCTTATTTCGTTAAATGAGGTGAGGGTAATATCAAACTTAATAATATCGACAACACCAAAAAATGGTAGCCAATCTTCAGAATAAATAAAGTCATCCAGTGCAATCGTAAACCCATCATCTTTTAACTTATTTAACGCTTTTAATACTGCCTGTGTGGGTGGAACATCTTCAAGCACTTCAATTACAATGGGTTTATTAATGAGCTTCTTGGGTAAACCATTCAGAATACTTTTCTCCGTGAAATTAATAAAGTAAGGTTTGTTATCAACAAGTTTATCGATATTGGAATTCAGTAAATGCTCATGAACCAATCGCTCTGTTGCAATCTCAGCATTAATAAGTGGAAACGTATTTTCTAAACTATCCCGATATAAAAGTTCATAAGCCACTATGTGACGGGCACGATTTACGATCGGTTGCTTAGCGATATATGCGTGCATAGAGGTTACTTTATTTACAAAGACATCTATAAGCTTATGCATAATTATCAAAAAGGCGAATTAATTAGCAAATATGGGTAAAAACTCAATATTATGTGTGAGGGCTTAGTTGGTACTACGCGGAAATACTGCTGTATATCGAATAAATAAAGCCGTAATAGTCTTACTCATTATTACGGCTTTATTATATCTTATCTCTCTTGGAATACCTTGGTGACTTTATTTAATTCAATCACATCGGCAAAAGGAATATTCTGCTCAGGGAAAGCTGCTTGTACCTTACTTGTTAGCGGCTTCGAGAAGGAGCGATAATTAATTTTTGCGATGACTGTGATTGGATAGCTGATATCTTCAGGCAGTTCAAATGATTCAACACGTGTTTCATCTGGAGAAATACGGGTATCTGCTAGAATTTTCTCAACGCGCCAAAACTTAAGGCCAACGGGTTCGCCATGCATGTAACCGGATTTTTTAGCAAACACACGGCTATCTTTTGGTAAGAAGCCATCGTTTAACTGACCGCTAACCAAACGTTCCACGCCTTTACTATCCGTTACTACGAGATCAACCCATACCTGACGACGCGCACCGCCTGGCATTTTATGGCCGGTATTATGGTTTGTTACTTTGACTTCAATATTACGGCCATCTTTGCTGGTTTCAACGTCGAGTAGTAGGGCGTTACGCAAGATATCACGACTGAGTTTTCCATGCTCTTTAGAGCGCATATCAGAGAAGTAATAGTTACCACCAATAAAGTTATGTGCAATCAAGTTGGGCTTAATTGGACCATTATCTGTGGCTTGTCCTGGTACCTTGTTATCAAAATCAGTCATATCTAAGCGCATGTGACAATCGATACATGTTTTGTTCTGCTCAGGGTTGTCCGGTGCGTTAAATCTAGATGCTTGCCATTCGCCATAATTGTTATTCACATTAGCACCTTGGCCGGGGGTGAATTCATTATGGCAGGTTGCACAATATAATGAGCTCTTGTACAGTTCTGGGTTTGAATAGCTGTCTTTATGCTGTTGTGGTGATGCATTTATCTGTGCTTCAGCAGCGAATTTTAGCACTGGGTTGTTAGAGAACTCAAACAGGTACTTAGCACGATCTTTTAAGTTAACCGTAAGGTCAGTATTACCGCCAGCGTCTTCCGCTTTGGTGATTCGATGACAGAAAACACAACTGGTGCCAGTTTCATCAACGGGTAGGCCTTCTCTTAGTGCATCACGTAGGCTCTGTCCCTCTTTTTCATACATGCTATTAAGGTGAGTTAATGGCGCTGTATTATTATTTAAAATGGTTTGTGGGGCATGACAACCACGGCATAAGTTTCTAAATGGTTCACCTTCTGCTTTTGCTGCTAGGTTTTCTTGGAAACGGTAATAGGGACTATCCATGTGCATACCATGGTTCGAGTCTGACCACTGCTTATAGAGGGTACTATGGCAAGATTCACAACTTGCTGAATTTAACCATTCAGATTTGTGGGTGAATTTACGTTCGTCATCAAAGCGTAACCAAGTTGATAAGTAAGGTAAATTTTCTTTCGTCGTCACGTACATATTCAATGCTGACATTAAGCGTACGATCTCTACAGGTGGTGATTTAGGATTAACTTTTGGTAGTTCTGGTTTTTTCGGGTCGGTTCCCATACCTCCTTGGGTTTTTTGAATCATATCGATATAGGCTTCAATAGGGTCACCTGCGATCATGGTTGCTAAACCTACATGTCCAGTCATGGCATTTTCTTTAACGTCTTTGGTACCGTCGGCTAATAAGTATTTGTTAGTGAAGTTAAAGCCGTCAACATGACAAGAGTTACAGCTCATCCAATAATCACCTGCCATAGCGCTATTTTCAAATTTATCACTATTTGCAAGATTAAAGAGGGTTTTACCCAAACGAAGTTCTGGTGCAATGGGATCTTGGCCAATTAACTGGGCAAATTGGGCATTAACCAGTTTTACTTTGGCGAAAGGACCTTGACCGCTAATATCAAAGCTCACTAAATCGTGCGACATGGCGTTTTGCACGTACAGAGTGCTACCTTTGGCAATTAAACTGCGCGGATTTGTACCTGGTATATGACGATAAATTTGTGTCGCTTTCACACCACCTTGTAATTTAGTACGGCGATGACGTTTAGATTTCTTACCTATTTTTCCTTGACGAGATAAATCAAACACAAGCAGGTCTTCTGAACCCGACAGGGTAATGAATACTTTTTTTCCGTCTTCACGGAAGGCCACGTCATGTGGGTTAGACACAATACGCGTGGTATTGTTGTTCTCAATAATGTTTATTTGTTTGAATAATTGTTTACGTTTATCAACTAATTCTTTTTCTTTACCTGGTGTTAGATCAAGTAACGAAATTGTTGGGAAGACGGTTGATTGAAACTGGAAGTTTTGCGTAAACGACCACAATACATGGGGTAGCCAAGCTTGTGTGCCATCTGGAGAAATCGCAATGTTATCTAATACGCGCGGTTTACCTTGTGGCGTTGCACGAGAGGTATGTACTGGTGTATCAGCAAGTTGAATGATCTTGTTTAATTGCAATGTTGGCTGTCGAGTATCATAAATAGATACTTGGCCAGTCATGCTATGGGTCACAAACAAACGGCCATCGTTAGCTAATGCAAGACCACGTGGTGTATCAGCAGTTTGTGTTGTTGCGGTTATTTCACCATCAGTTGAAACGGTTATTAGCTGTTTAGCTTCAAAAAGTGTGACGTAGTATTGCTTGTTATATTCATCATAAACAATACCAAACGGGCGATAGCCTGTTTTGATTGTTTTAATTAATTTCAGGCTTTTAGCGTCAATGAGGTAAAGTTGATCAGCAAGATAGTCACTGACCAATAATTGATTATTTATTGGATCTAATGCAAGTCGACGTAAATCTTTACCAAGCGCTTGTTCTGTAATCAATTCACCTGTTTTAGCGTTAAGAATACTGACGCTACCGGCATCCATGTTTGCACTAATAAACTGCGTACCATCTACAGATAGTAATAAACTGTTACTTTTCGTATTTGAATAAATACTGCTGGCATAAAGTGATTGGCTTGTTAATAGTAACAAGGCAAACATTAGTTTAGGGAAAATATTTATATTCATAAATCTACGGCATCTTGGTGGGGGAAAATGGTATTACTATTAAGAATAGTTATCATTATATCGCGTTGAAATCATAGTGCAATATTTGTAGCTGTGAACGCGGGTTTAAATGATTTAGATCAAAGTAATATAGGTATAAATTTCGTTCGCCAAGAAAGCGGCCTTTAAACAGTGCCACTAAATCGCCGTTAACGGGTTTATCAGTATTTCGTTTATCAATATCTAGTTTATTACTGCTTAGTCGCCAGTAGCCTTGCTGTTGTGCTTGGTAATTGCTACTGCTTTTATAATGGCGGTCTAAAATTACATGTTGTGACAAGTTATGTCGTAAATTATCAATATTATAATTGCTGATGATGATTTGCTGATTATTTATTGTATTAAAGAACAGTATTGCTTGTAATACAGGGGCATTTCTTTGTTGGGTGAATTGTTTGATACTGTGATAACCCAGTGTCACGAGCAAGGTAATACTTAATATATATAGAGCAGGTCGAATACGTTGAGTTTGGTAAACGTGTTCCAAGAGTTGCGCGCAGATAATCGGTAGTAATAAGCTAAAAACAGCTAAGTGACGGATATTCTCTGGATTCTGGCCTCGGATAATCCAGGCAAACCAACAGCACACGAGAATACTTAATCCACGGGTTTTTGTTAGATATAAACCAATGGTTAGTATCGAGGTTAATAATATTACCCCGAGAGTGGAGTAGGTATTGGTTAATGTCGTTAGCCACTGACTCAACCGAGAATCTGTTGTACTGGTGGTATTACCCCAAATCGTAAAATGACCTTGGGTGAATCGCTGTCCTTCCTCAATATAAGCCCAACCGTCTTGCATGAACACGTAAAGCGCACAAATGATGCCTATCAGGGTAATGCTTAATATCTGCCAACCGAGTCGCTTATAGTTTGAGTACTCCTGATTATTGTAAAAGAGAGCTAGCAGGAGTGCGCTGGCGACTAAGGGTAAATAAGACGGTCGAGTTGCTAAACATGCCGCTAATAATAACCCGCTAATAATCGCGGTGAATGTTTGCATTTGGAAAAGAGACTGTAATACACGATGTAATTTAGTCTTTAATAAAGGGGTAGCACCTAGCGGTAGATGAAAGCGGGTTAATAATAAATATAAGCTAAAAAACCACAGGGCGGAAGCATCTGATAAACCGTTTAAGGCTAATTCTGAAATGTTGCCTTGCAGTAAAAAAAACAGTACTGCGAATAATGCAAATGACTTTATTCGCATACGTTGATAGCAATACATAAAAACACTAAAGGTTAACGCTATTGCAGAAAGGAAACTGAGTAATACATTACTGTTGGGATGTGAACTTATTGCGCTGATAATGCGTTCTAACCAAACAAAGCCAGGATAACCGGGAAAGTGAGGGCTAAATTCTAATACTGAAAAATGGCTTAACGCACGCTGAAAATAAAGCGCATCATCACTGCTAATATCAAAACTATAATAGCTGAGCACACAAAAATAGCCTGCAATGCAGGCTATTGAGCTAATACAGACGGCTAAATCAGCGCACCAAGGTTTATTATTTTGCTGGTGCATCAGGTAATGTAAATTGTAATGCTGCTTGTAAATTAGAGCGATATTCGATGTAACGCGTTAGATCTGCTGGTTTTTGACCCACACCAAATACTCCTGGGTTACCAATTGATGCAAGGGCACCGCGAATGGCAATATCGGCCTTTTGACGATTATCAGCGGTTAAATCGGCAGCCAGTAAATCAATAAACAATTTACTTTTTACCACTAACACTTTAGCTACTTGATAGTCATTAATGTTTTGTTCTGCACCGTCGAGACGGCGCATGACTTCTGCTTTGATCGTGGTGATTAATGCTATAGCTACACCTTGCTGATCTTTGTTGGTGATTGCTGTTTGCATTTGCTCATCGACAGCTAGTCCATGGTGTTCGTTGAAATAAACGAATTCTTTCTGCATTGAATCATAGGCAGTTTGTACCGCAGCATAATCATTTGCCGATAACGCTTTTAACAAGGCTTCTCGACCCTCAATTAATGGCTCTTTACCTGCCGCTGCATAAGAATAAGCGAAGCTTTGCGCACTGAATAACAATACAAAAAAGCTTAAGATAAATGATTTCACAGTAATTTGATTAATAAATTTAAGCGACATTTTTTTCCTCTGATATTTTTTTATCATCCATAATGCTTTGTACTTCAATCACTGTTTTTTCGTTACGGTGATCGAAGATCTGGCGACGATTATCTTCACCTTTAATGATGCCTTCAGCCGCCATTAAGCCCATTTCCATAGCAGTATCAGTAAAGATGTAACGGAAAGTACCTTGGCGACCAGTCATCACTAAATTATCAAATTGGTGAAGGTGCTTAATTGCAGCTTCACGTTTGGCATTATAACTTACATCCATCATAGGGTAAGCGTACTCGGTGTAAGTGGTAAAGAATTCACCCGTACTTACATCTGGTACATCTAGGTGGTTAAGATCTTGTTTTACACGTTTTAATAGCGTGTTGTTGTCCATGTTCCAAACATCGTCACCTTTGTTACAAGGGATCTCGATCATTACTGATGTTTGTCCTTTGGGAGCCATAAATGGTGAACGGCGACGAGGTTCTTGCAAACGCGTACCAATTAACTCTGGGTCAGACAGATACTGCCAGGTATTTTGTGATACGTTTTCTGTGGCCATCGGCATGTTGAAAAAGCGTAGCGAGCGATAAGTTAGGCCAGAATCAAATCCTGTTAAAGTACAAACCACAGGTAAAGGAATAGTTCCGACAACGTGATCACAGTTAATTGAGTGTGTCTCACCGTTAAGTTCATATGTAACTGCATCAATACAATTATTACCTTGATTCAAAGCAGTGATATTAGCGCCTTGAATAATATCGACACCTTGTTCTTGCAGTCTTTCTGCAAGTTTGGTGTACATTTGACCAAAGCCGAGTTTAGGATAACGATATTTTTTTGCGTAAGTACGCGGTGTTGCGCCACGCGTTGGGATTAAACGTCGTGCCACATCTTTTAAATCGAGCAAGCTAATACGTTGCGATGCCCAATCAGCAGATAATTGACGTGGGTCGATGCCCCATAGCTTACCGGTATAACCTTCAAAGAAATTTTTGTATAAGGTGGTACCGAAACGAGTTTCAATCCATTCAGCAAAGTTACTGGTGCTTTGTTCACTTGGGCGCTTTTGGAAAGGTAATTTAAATACTAAGTCTACAGCCGCACCGGCTAATAAACTGAGCGGTGCGTTACGTAATAAGTTACCAATTGCAAGCGGGTAGTTGTAGGTACGGCCTTTAAAACGGATCACACTGGTACGCTCTGCATACAGTAGATCATCAGTCATTAAGTCATCGATAAACTGTAATAGTTTCGGATTTTTAGTAATAAAGCGATGGCCACCGTAGTCAAAACGGTATTCACCTTTTTCACCTTGGAAGGTTTGCGTTGCGCACATGCCACCAACAAACTCTTCACGTTCTAGGATAGTCACTTTGTAACCAGCTTGATTAAATTCCCATGCGGCCATTAGTCCGGCTGGACCAGCACCTAAAATTACAATTTCTTTCGACATTATTTACTCAATGATTAATATGCTTTTTATTCTTACATGGCGAACATAAAGATATTGTATTTATGTTCGCCACTCATTTTATTGTTTTGAATTATGCAGCAGCTGCTTTTGTTGGTGTTTGATAACCACGATGCCAGAACACGGTAAATACAGCTAAATATATGCCCCAGATAATCAATGGTAATAGATTAGGTGATGAATTATAACCAAATAAAGCACGTAGGAAAGTACCAAATACGCCTTGATCATCAAGGATATGGCTAATATCAAATACGGCGGTCTGGAATACCGGTAATACATCGGCGCTTTGTAGCATATTGCATGCTGAAGACAATAGACCTGCGGCAATAATGATGATTAATAGGCTTGTCCATTTAAAGAATGCCTGCAGTGGTACTTTACGGGTACCGCGCATCAGAACGACAACCAATACCAGAGAAGCAATTAAGCCCACACTAGCACCGATTAATCCATCTTGTAGTGAGAAATTGCCTTGACCTGAATACATTAACGCCGAGAAAAATAGGACGGTTTCAAAGCCTTCACGCATTACCGCAAGGAAAGCTAAAAATATTAAACCAAATACATTGCCTGTGGTTAAGATCTCGCGAATGTTTTCTTGCATGTTAGAGACTTGGGTTTTGGCTTGGCGTTGCATCCAAATGGCCATGTAGGTGAGTACCAAGGTCGCAAAGCCTAAAATACCCGCCATTAATAAATTGCGGTATTCATGTGAATCGAACTGGTCGACAACGAACTGGAAAATGAAAGCGACAATTAATGAGGCAATTAAACCAAGTGCAACACCTAGATAGATAAGTTTGTTGTGCTTTGATTGGCCAAGCTTTGCTAAGTAAGAAAGTATAATGCCAACGAGTAGGAAGGCTTCAAGTCCTTCACGAAAAGTGATTAAAAAACTGGCAAACATATTAAGACTTCCTAAAGAATTTGATTACAGTCCAGCGCCAAGCGTGGCGAAGAACAAGCGGGGCAAGCAGCCATGAGCTGTAAAAGTGGATATCTTGCATGAGTATACTGAAGTTATTACCCGTGTTACCCCAAAAAGTAAGGTAGACGCCGGTAAGAGTACAAACAATGAGTAAATATTCGATAATGGTACCGGTTTGACGTAAGAATTTCTTTTTACTGTTTTGAATAAGATTTCGGTGAGACAGCCAGAAACTACCAACAAAAACAGGGAAGATACTGATACCTGCAAGCATATGCATGAGTAGTACGGTACGTTCTACTTGCCATGGAATAGTGATAAATGGCCACAGTAAAAGTCCTGATAGGAACATCAAATATAATATCGCTTCGGCTTTCTTATGATGAAAAGCGAAACGTTTAAAATGAGACTGTAAACGTGACCAGATGTTATCACCGGTTGGGGTTGCTATTTGAACTGACATGATAAAACCTTATTCATATCGACGTAATGAAAACGCAAAAAGGGCTGAGTTAATTCTCATCCCTTTTTGCAACTTTTATCTTAGTTTCGCAACACTTTCATTAATCAATACATGTTAATTAACAAGTGTGCTGCGAGATGGCTTTTCATTGCCAAAAGAGTGAGACTAGTTTGCACTAACCGACACTTTTGCTGCCATAGTTTGTGCTGTACCGTATTTACCGCCAGCAGCTGTTACTTGTTGTACGCCATCATTATCTGAATCGGTAGTTGAACTGTTTTTCAGTAAGTTTTCACCTGAATCACCAACCCATTCTGATAATTGTTGACCACCGTTAACTACTTTCTTGAACCAAGCTGTGTAGCGCTCTGTTAAGTGTTGTAGTTCTAGTGCTGGAACATGCTCGCCTTCTTCATTGGCAAGGTGAAGTATAGTTTCACGTAAACCACCCGAGATTGCCGCAGCAGTTAACGGTGTGTGAATTGTTGCTTTACCTGGTGTTTGTGCCCATGTACCAAGCTCTGCATCAAACATGTTTTTCTCTACCGCTAGGAAGATAGAACGTGCTGCTTGCTTGTAAGTGTTATCTTGTGTTGCTAAGTAAGCAGAAACTAAACCACGGATTGCAGCGAATTGTGCATCAAGTGATTGGTTTTTATCTACTGATTTACCAACTGTAGCACCATCGTATACTAGACCGTTTTTAGCGACTAATGTATTAACGATGTAATCTGCTTGTGCTTTGATTAAACCAAGCGCTTGTTTACCTTGAGGTGTTGCTAAATCAACATCACCGCCGTCTGCAGCTGCATAACCAACAGGTAGTGCATCTTGTGAACGTTGGTAAATAGATAGTGCTACGATGCTGTATGCAGCGTCAAATGTTTCAACTTGTGCATTTTGCTTGCCGTCGTATTTCGTTACAAACGTACCAGCTTTTTTGTTGAAGTGTAAATTTGCTAAGTTTTGGAACGATAGGTTAGCAATGTTGCTTGCAAGAGAGAATGCATCGTCAGCAACTACATTGTTGTTTGTTTTCCCATCGATATTTTGTTTCGGTGCTGCAGCAAATGGCTTGCCATCAAATACAGCTTTAAATGCTGGGTTCTGTGCAGTATTCGCTGTGCGTTGGTCAGTAAATGCATAGAATTCACTTACAGGCCATAATAGCATCCAAGTATCACGTAGTGATGATGAACCATCTGTAACAGCTAATTTACCGATGTTATTTACGTTGTTCTTTTGTGTTTCTTTAACTGCTACTTTGTGTGCAAACCAAATTGGGTTTTTAGATGCATCATAGTCAGGACCGAATTTAACACCTAGGTTCTTACCGTCAAAGCCAAGTTGCTGTTGAAGGATAAGTAGTTTGTCTATTGACATTTCAGTTAAGATCATACCGTTGAAACCATCGGCAGCAGATACACCAAGACTGTGTTTACCGTCTTGATCCATTGTGCTTGATGTTGCTTCAACTTCTTCATCTGTCGTTGTAACGTGCATGCCACCTAGGAAATCTTGTGACCACATTACTTCTTTAAGGAAGATGCTACCGATTGCACCTGGGTTTAAGGCTTTATCAAAACTTGCGTTGTCCCATGCTAACGTTTTGTAGTCACGGAAGTAAGCTGGAATTACAGTGTTATGTACCGCTGCTTTACCTGTTGCAGATAATACTTCTAATTCTTCGCCATTAACTTTCGTTGTATCTACTTTACCAGCAAATTCAGGGCTACCTGAAACGTATGGTACCGAGATTGGATACATGTTTAGTGGGATTTCTTCACTTGGGAAGCCTACTGCGTCAGCAAGTGAGATGAAGCGTTTACCTAAGTCAGCAAGAGAGCCACCGCGTGCTTGGTTAATTGGACCATTAACTAGGTGAGGACCCATAGTTGATTGGTAGTTTAACGCATACATAGCTTCTTCAGAATACTCGTAGCTTTCAATACCCGCTGCGTAATCGAATGCAGTCGGTTGATCAACTTGGTTAGGATCTAAAACATCGAGGTCTAAGCCTAGTGATTCAGCAAGAGGTTCACCTGATAATTCAAATTCTGTATACGCAAGAAAGTTTGCAGCAGGAGAAAGTGTTTTATCAAGAACTTTTACGCTTGCAGCTTGTGCAGTAAATGCAGCAGACAGTAACGCAGAAGAGATTGCAAAGCAGAGAGCAGATTTTTTCACAGCAAATCCTTTTTATTTTTTATAATAGACTATGTCTTAATGAGAATAGTTCGTATTATCCATATTAATATGCTAAATGCAACTCTAATTGATAATTATTACTATTTATAATGATCTAGAACAATTTGATTTAAACTCGCGTAATAGTTGAACAAATTCTGCTGGTGCACGGTCGAGATCATCGTTCGGAAAGTAAACATCATAACCAAGCGTATTGTGGAGGTATTGCATTCGGTTAATAAACATCGCCTGTAATCCGAGGTATTTGTGGGTTACTTTTATGTCAGGGTAAAGCATATTGTCGGCATTACTGTAGAGTGTTGCACTGGGATCTGTGAGCATGATAAGTGCCCTTTGTTCTAACAGCATGTGAGATAAAGTGGGTAATGAGGCGCTATTGATAAGGTGCTCTCGTTGTTTGAGCCGGATACCTATATAAGGTAATTCTTTTAACTCTAATCCATCATTTATCTTTGGTATATCGATGCGTTGTATATCTTGCCAGAGAATAGTAAAACCACCTCGTGAAGTAAAATAATGAATCCCTTCTTTTGTCAGTGAGAAACGGTAATATACGTCATTAATTTTCACGATCCCAATAATTAACAAACATATGCCAATAATAAGTGCCCCTGCTGACAGAGGGAAGTAAAGGTAATTATCTGTGTCTGCGGATGTTGTTAGCAACGAAATTACACTGCTGAAAATGAACAAGACTGCAATAATCGTCACTGTTACGCCATTACGTTTTGCAATAGGCCGTATTAACATTAGGTTCCTCCTCGCTAAACGCTGTTATTTGTTTTCTATAGGTAATAATAGCTCAAATATAACGCCTTTATTACCGGCTAAGTTTCTTGCATTTATGTTACCAAGATGGAAATCGCTGATTAATTTAACAATATGTAAACCCAAGCCTAGGTGTGGTGTCTCAGATTGTTGGCGTATGGAGACCATTGAATCAAATAACAGCGAGACATTATCGCTACTAAAATGTGGACCTTGATTTTTAATCGTTAATTTTAGTTGTTTATCTTGTTTGGTTAGGACAAAAACAATGGCGTCATTTTCTGGCGAGAAGTCAACGGCATTACTGATGATCTTATCAAGTAATTGTACGATGAGTTCTGGTGCCAAATTAATAGTATACTCAAGGTTATTATCATACTTTAATTGAAACTGATGACGGTTATAAATCTGTCGATAAGCCTCGATTAATTCTTCTAACATATCATCGAATGGGATGATCTGCCATTGCGCATATTCTAAGCTCTGCTCCAACCTATTAGCTTCACTTAGCGCATTTAATGTTTGGCTTAAACGGTTAGTACCTTGCATTGCGCGCGTGAGGTATTTTGTTGCTTCTGGATCTAAATTTGATAGTTCCAGATTTTCGAGTGATGTTCGAATGACAGCAACAGGTGTTTTTAATTCATGAGAAAGTTTGTCTGCTAACGAAGCGAGATAATTCGTGTATTTACCTTGATTGATGGTTAGTTGTTGCATGACACGAGATAAATCACCGAGTTCGTCGGGCAGTTTACTTGCTTGTGGCACTGCCATTATCTTACCGTCACTATCGATTGCATCGCGGTAGTTTTGTTTCATTTTTACAATACGCCAAGATAGTGAGGATGCAAATGCAAATAAACCAGAAACAATGATGGCGATAATGGTGAAAAGTAGCGTTAATAGCTGATTTAACGCCGCGCTTGCTGACAGTAAACTCTGTCGTGAATCTTGCACTGCAACAAAATAAAAAGGTTGGCCATGGATATAAATGGTTTTACTGTGCAGTTGTTTATTAATCGGTGAGTCTTGGTACCAGATTGTTTTTTCTAATTGCTGGGGACGTCGCCAGCGGCCAAGGCTGGTAGGTTCTCGCCAATAAGGTAATGACCCTGAAGTAAATAATTTGTTGTAGATGGTGTGTGTTAACCAAGATGGTTCCTCATGGATATCATCATCTTCTAAACTATCGCCTGTTATTTGCTCTGCATTTACTTGCCCAACCAACCAATACTGACTATTAAGTAGATATAAACTGAGACCCGGTTGTATATAGCTTGCGAGTTGCTGATTTAATTCCGATTTTTCACGAACCAAGCTACGCTCGTACGTTGTCGCTGGCTTCGATTTAAAGTGTTGATTTTTTTGTTTGTTATTAAGCACGAGATCAAACCCAATCGCATTGCTTGCTAAGTTAATAGGTATTGCGATTTCAATATTATAATGACCATCTCGCCATAACCAGGTACCCGCATCTCGACTTGTTTTAATTGTTTGGCTCATGTTATGCATTTCTACCCTGCCTGAGCCTTGCGGATTGATCTGCCAACGTGAAATAAGCCCGGTATTATTGATACTGCGAATATTGAGCTGATCTGCGATCTTTTTTGGTTGCATAGGGTTAAAATAATGCGGTGTTAGAGCAGAGGTCTGAATTAAGATGTAGAGTAATTTATCATTTGCAGCTAATTTAAATTTAACTGCTGTGGATGGTTTAGTCTCTGTTGATAGCCCTGCCACGTAATCATAGGTATTAAGTTGAAACCAAGGTGTGGTTATATTTTCCCAATCACTTTCTTCACCATCAAACCCATCTAATAACATTTTACTGTCAGTGAGCGGGGCGTAATAGTTGCCTTGGTTGGTATCAAGGCTGGGATATTGTGATTGATTAAGCTTACGTTCTATTTGCTGTGCAGCAGTGGTCATTTGCACATCAAGTAACTGACTATGACTTTGACGTAAACTTGTTTCTAAAACGCTCACACTTTGGCAGCCCGCCCATGGTAGTAATAGCATTAAGCTGGCAACAAGTAGTAGTTGGGTTTTTAGACTAAAGTGAATTTTCACTCTATGACCCAGCGATAACCCATGCCGTAAGCTGTTTTTATGGCGTTGAATTCGCTATCAATGTGGCTAAATTTCTTACGTATTCGTTTGATGTGCGTTGTGATCGTATTATTATCTAATACCACATGTGCAGCATCCATGAGCTGGTCTCGGTTTTTAACTTGACCTGGGTGCTTAGCAAGTGTGTGCACAATCCAAAATTCGGTTAAAGTGAGTATCACAGGCTGATCTTGCCAGTAAGTTTCAATACGTTCAATGTTAATGCGCAATGAACCTCTACTGAGTACTTGTTCATCTGCGGATTGTGGCTTTTTTAGTGCTTGAATACGACGAAATAACGCCGAAACGCGCGCCAATACTTGATGAATACTGACGTCTTTTGTTAAATAATCATCAGCTCCAAGGCGTAATGCTGAGATCTCATCTAACTCGCTGCTACGCGCGGTTAAAAAGATAATTGGAAGTGTCTCTGATAATTGTCGTAATGTACGACAGAGGTCAAAACCGCCTTCGTATTCATCTTGTAAACCTACATCAATAATCGCCATATCAGGTAACGCAAGGGTAAAAGCTGCGAGTGCGTCTTGGCGGTTATGAAAAAGTGAAACCCGATAGCCAATGCGTTGTAATGCATCGCGATAATTTTCTGCGATATTGATTTCATCTTCAACGAGGGCAATATGTAATTGTTGTTTTATCATTCGGACTAACTCATAAATCGATAACAGGGAGGCACTTTTATATAATCCTATGTTATCAAGGATGAAAATATTAATACAGCTTTTAGCAAGCTTGTCGATATTATCATCCTTGTTATGTTTTATTCATTCGCTGGAGGTTCGCTAATGTGATCGAGTTGTTGTGATTGTAGCTCAGGTTTAGTAATAATTTTACGTAGATTGAGAAGGGTATAATATGGTGTGTCGACGACAGTTGTCGTGGCGATCATACTTGGTACACTTCCGGCTGGGTCTAAGAATAATTGGTAAGTAACTTCGACAATACCGTTATCTAGCGGTATAAATTGCCATTTACCTTGGAGGTCTTTAACACGTACATAGTTATCATCATTTGCTACTTTATCAAAAGCGGATGACAGGGTAATAGTGACTGCATAGCTGTCTTTATCTTGTTGTGTTTCACTATCAATAACAAAGTCGCGGTCTGTAACAGGCCAAGGTGCATTATTGATGCTATAAGACGTTTTTTTAGTTGCGGATGCTTCATCAATAAATTTGAATTCAATACAGTTATACATCCATTCACACGCTAAATCAGCATTGTTGAGCAACGCGATAAACGGTGTAATTCGAGATTTAATATGGGTGGTTGCTTTAAATTCTTTAAAATCACTATTACTGTTTGGTTTTAATCGGGTATAAACTTTAATGTCATTTTCTTCGTCATACTTTTCTAATTCCCATTCAGAGGCTAAAACGCTTGTGGTGCTGAAAAACATGGTCATTAGCAGTAATATATAATATTTCATTTTGTTTTCTCTTCTCTATCAAATAATGAGTATGTATAACCACATAGTATGTCGTATCGATGGATATTAAATTGGCTTACATGACATTGTGTTATAGCTTTTGATTTTATTAGAAATAGAGAGAAATGTAGTAGAAAGATGAGTGAGGTTATAAATTAAAACCAACACCGTAGTAGGGGGCCACAGTGCTGGTTTTATCTATATTCATAAAGAGTATTAAGCTACGTCAGCTTGTCTTATCCAGCGTAAATGGTTATTCCGTTTTCTATCAACAATACCAAACGATAGAAACTCTTCGAAAGCGTGATCGACTTCTTCTATACTTAACTTAAGTATTTCCGCGATGTGTTTTTTTGAACATTTTAAATCTTGTTCTTGCGCGGCTTGTAAAATTGCAGAAGACCTTACTGACATTTGCTTTTCAATTAATAAGGATTGATCTTCTAATTGAGCTGGCGCTTCAATTTCAATATAGCTCTGTGTTGCTAAAAGACGTAAATGCTCAGCTTTATCCGCTTTTTCTTGTTCTTTCTTACGGCTAATTGAATGGCGGAAACGCAGTTCTTCACCGATTAAACCAACGAAGAAAGCAGCAAAGATATCAAGTAATACCGATAAAAATATGACTAACCATGATTGTGCATCTTCTGTTGTTGTATTCATAATTTTCGCAAGGCTTGCGATCAAACTGATAACCGAACCTTTTTCAGAAACAGGAACGCTATCACGCTCAATTCTAAGTTGTGTTTGTTTTTCCCGTAGAGTTTGATTTTCTTTTTGGATTCGAGTCACACCAAGGGAAATCATTTGTAGCTCTAGGTATTTATCTGCGGCTTTATTATTAAGTGCAATTTCATCGTCGATCGCGGATATTTGCAGAGTAATTGCATTTACCCTGTTATCGCGTTGATCAACATACTGTTGTGCCACATTGGTTGCACTGTTAATCCCGCCAATACTGCCACCTATCGAAATAATGGCAAGGATACAATAGAATCCAAGTGCGATAAATGCGGCATGAAATGCTTTTCGTGCAATACGCTCACCAAATTCATACCAAGCAAAAAATTTACCGAGTTCGAAAATGACGGCCAAACTGCCGAATAAAATCTGCATGAGTAATTTATCATGGATAGATAAAAAGAGTAGCAGTGAGAATATTACCGACGCAGTGATGGCTGCGCCAGTAAAGGCATACAGGCTACACATGGCAAGTGTGCCTTTAGGGCGGCGTGTATATGTTAATGAAGAATCATGCATAACGTATCTTAAAGCAGAAAAGTGACTAATTTGCGGGAATACTAACACGGCAAATTTGTAACAGATAACTACTTTTAGTTATTTTAAGAAACGGGCATATTTCGACCATTTTGTGAGGGAATTCTATTAAAACTGCCAGAATAATCCCAAGCTACCTACTATGTATTCTTTATGTGTATCCTCTTCATAGTCAGGGCTCATTGCGACGACACTAAATTTCATACCGATATTATGGTAATAGGCAAGTAAACCCGCAGCAACTGTTGCTTGTACGTTATTTAACGTAATGTCCGGAACGTCATCTGGTGTATCACCTTCAATCGTAATATCGTTGAAACGATAACGAACCTCAGCTGTTGCATAAAGCATAATACCTGAGCTGTTTGGTGCCAGTAACATGCCTTGTAGCCGCTGAGGGTGTAGGCTTAGGTTATTATAGTTAACCCCTAAATCTGGTCCCCAGCGTACTGTCGAACCAAATGCCACTTCACTTTGAAAATTACCTACGGCTAAGCGTTGATACACTGACAGATCCGATTCACCAATGAGCATCAATGGACGGCCGATAAGTAGATCAGCTTCTGCTGTCACTTGGTAGACAACTTGATCTTCAATTTGATACTTCCAACCTTGAGGTGTAGCGGCTCCAACCAATTCATGGACTTTTGTTTGCGTATCGCCTGCTTTTGATTGTTCGCCGACTGTACCAAGTAATAATGACAGTCGGTAAGAGCTGACGGCGCTATAACCGAGTACGCTTGCTTCACCAAATAATAGCCCTGCGTATGGGCGTTCATCTGGTTGTGGTGTTGTGGCTGTTATATCGCTAGGAGTCCACATTTGTTGGCCAAATTGGTAATTAACTGCGTATTTTAGTGGGTTTGGATCAAAAAGCGTTAACGCTTGCCAAAAACGGTTATTTAATGCGGGTTCCTCAGTAGTATAATTGATGAAAACTGCATTAGTATAATTACCATCTTCTTTTGAGATCTCATCATTATGCATACCAAATAACCAGCCACTTGCAAAACTCGCGTTAATTTGGCTTAAAGTCAGTAAAATAATGCTGCATAACTTAAAACGCATGTGTTTTCCTTATTGTCATTTTTATGTCGTTATTTATTGAACATGTGAATAAATATAATTAAGCATTAATTATACCAGCATTGTGAGTTACGAGTTAATTTAATACTTGATTGGCGTGGGTCTAATGCATTTTCATTACTTGGCGCTAGCACTTGAGACTTGTTCGGTATGATTTTGGCTAAAAAAATTGCTTCGTATCAACATACAAAGACATACTAATGAGACAACAAGGACCGTTGTTTATTACTTCGCCCTAGTTACTGGTTTCTTGGATGGGGAATGAAATTGAAATCATTAATAAAATGCTGTGGTTTAATCACCTTCGGCCTCGTAACGTCGAGCGTTATGACAAATGTGAATGCTGAAATAAAAATAAAGGGTAGTGCGAGCTTAGAACAACGTATTTTTCTAGATCGTCCTGCACAACCGACGTATCCGGTGAATGATAGTTATCCTTATCCTGTTTATCATCAAATATCAGCGGCTTTATCTCCGCATATAGAAGCGTCATCTAAAAAAAACAATATGGTGTATACAGCACACCCCTTTGTACGTATTGATGAACGTGATGATGGACGTACGCATATTGATTTGAGAGAGTTTAAAGCTGCGCTTGTTACTAAAAAGTGGGAAGCTTCTATCGGTTTTGATCAAGTGCATTGGGGAGTGATGGAAAACCATCATTTAATTGATATTGTGAATCAAACTGATTATCTGGAATCGCCAAATGGAAAGGATAAGCTAGGTCAACCTATGTTTAGGTTGGGCATCGACCTTAAAGGTGCGTTACTGGAAGCTATGTTGCTGGTGGGTTATCGTGAACCAGCCTTAGCAACACCTGGAGCACGGTTTAGTTTCGATAACAATTATAGTTATGAATATGCGGGTTGGGGCGAAGAATATCATCCAGATGTTGCACTACGCTACAGTAAAAGTGTTAAAAACATTGGTGTGGGCGTGAGTTATTTCGGTGGACATACACGAACTCCCGAATTGAGAAACTCAGCTGTGGGGAACCCAATTTGGTATGTGAATTTAGTTGACCAGATATCAATAGATATTAAAGCAGATTTGAACCGAGTTACTTTAAAAGGTGAAGTGCTATATAAGCTTATTGAAGATGAATCGACGCGTGCAGTGGTATTGGGGGCGGAATTTAGCTTACTACAAACTCAAAATATAGGCGTTAACTTACTGAGTGAATATAGTTGGGATCAGCATGGTAAAAAAGCATTTGATAATAGTTTTCAAAATGACATATTTGCTGGTGCAAGGGTTACTTTGAATGGTTTAAATAATAGCGAGTTACTTATCGGCCATAATTATGATTTTGATTTTGGTTCTCAGCATGGTTTTGTTCAGGCAAAAGTGAATGTCACGAAAGCACTTTCTATTGGCATTGAAGGTTGGTGGTTTAATATCAATGATGATGACTATGCGAATAAAAGTTATAACGATGACAACATGATCCAATTGACTGGTTATTATAATTTTTAATCAATTTGAAGTATTTACCTTTGTACTCGTTACCTTAGCAATAGGGGGTGCTGTTAATTCGGCATTTTTTCGGTTATTCTGAGCACTAAAAGATTAGTTAATCGTATAAAAGGATTTTAAATGTTTAAGATAAATCAGTACTTTGATGGTCAAGTTGCTTCTATTGGGTTTAAAAAAGCGGATAAAGAAGCCAGTGTTGGCGTGATGGCTGTCGGTGAGTATGAGTTTGGTACAGCCTTAGCGGAAGTGATGGTTGTGATTACTGGCGCGTTAACTGTGTTACTCCCTGGACAATCTGAGTGGCAAACATTCAATGCTGGTGAACAGTTTAATGTACCTAGCGACAGTAAGTTTCAAGTTAAAGTAGCGCAAGAAACAGCGTACCTTTGCCAATACGGTTAATGGACTTGTGAAAAAGGGAGGGTAAACGTCAAGTTCACTCTCCCTTTTTAGTATTAAATTAATTACTTAGCGTTATTTTTTTGTTTCGCATTGAATGCTGCAAGTTGTTCTTCAGTTGCTGGAAGCTGGTGGTTTTCTTTCCATTCAGCATAAGTCATACCGTAGATTCGCTCTCTCGCTTGTTCATCTGTCACCTCTAGATCCAGTTCATCTGCCGCAGACTTATACCATTTGCCTAAACAGTTTCGGCAAAAATCAGCCAAGATCATTAAATCAATATTTTGAACTTGCTTGTTATCATCTAAATGCGCTAATAAACGCTGCAATACTTTCGCGTCTAACTGATCTTGTTGAATTTGAGTTAATTCTGATTTGCTCATTATCAATTCCTTGTTATTTCGCTGACTTAATCAGGCCTGTAATATGGCAACTAAAAACGATAACTGCAACAGCTAAGTAAATAGAAGACGCTACAATTAACCACTGTGGCATTGTAAACGATAAGAACTGCCAGTTAATTTCATCACAAAAACCGGTTGGGTTAAACAACCATGGTGCCCATTCATGGAGCGGTGCCCAAGTCGGGAAATTAGGGAAGAAGTCACAGGTTGAAAATGGCGAAGGGTTCAGTTGAATGTCGGTATGCTCAATTGCGAGGCTTAAACTGTAACCTGCGCTGACAAACCATAATGTAAAACCGCTTAAGCGTATCACTGGATTCGCAGGGGCTATCGCACCCACTAAGCCCGCAATAATAATGCCCATTATTGCTACACGTTCATAAACGCATAGTACACAAGGGCTTAATTCCATCACATATTGGAAGAAGAGGGCTGATGCTTCTAACCCCATGCCGGTAAGCGCGAGTAAAACCCAAGGTAGGCGTTGTTTTGGTAGGTTAGAAATAAACTGGTACATATACTGTCTCAAATGAATTTAATGACTATCTACTTTTATAACATATTGTGGCACTAGATATGAGACGCAGAATGTAAAAGTGTGTAAAAATAAATGCTTATATAAAGCGATTACTTATATAAAAAAACGCCGCAAATAGCGGCGTTTTATTATGTTTTAGCTAGGCTAGTGACCGGCTGATTTAACCGCTTCAGCAGCCGCGTCTGCATGAGCGGTAATTAAACCCATATCAAGCATCGTCGCTGTTGCTGGCTCTAAGAAGTAGATAATGGAACCAAGACCAACCAACGTCATTACAATCGTATATGGTAATGCCATAATAACCATGCGGCCATAGGATAAGCGTAACAGTGGTGCTATTGCAGATGTTAATAAGAATAAGAAGGCAGCTTGTCCATTTGGCGTTGCAACGGAAGGTAGGTTTGTACCTGTGTTAATTGCGACAGCAAGTAGGTCGAATTGATCTCGTGTGATAGTGCCGTTTACCAGTGCTGCTTTTACTTCGGTAATATAAACAGTACCAACAAATACGTTATCACTCACCATCGATAATATCCCATTAGCTAAGTAAAATAGTGGTAGCTGTTGATGTGGGTCTGCAGCAAGTACTGAGCTAATCAGGGGAATGAACAGCTGTTGATCAATAATCACAGCAACAATCGTAAAGAATACCGCGAGTAACGCAGTAAAAGGCAATGCCTCTTCAAATGCTTTACCTAATGCATGCTCTTCAGTGATCCCGTTGAATGCAGTAGCAAGAATGATGACAGATAAACCAATGAGACCTACAGCTGCTAAGTGCATTGCTAGACCTATGATTAACCAAACACCAATTGCCGCTTGCGTATAAAGCTTTACACGTTCACGTTGGCTGCGGTTTGCATCTTCATATTTATCAAAATCAACTAAAATAGTACGTACTGCTGTTGGTAATTCAGCTCCGTAACCACATATTTTGAATTTCTCGACAAGTACACATGTTAACAAACCAAAGAAAAATACTGGAATTGTCACTGGTGACATGCGCAATGCAAATTCAAGGAAGTCCCAACCAGCTTGTTCGGCAATGATTAAGTTTTGTGGTTCACCTACCATAGTACATACACCACCTAATGCAGTACCAACACCAGCATGCATCATAAGGCTACGTAAGAAAGCGCGATATTCATCAAGATCTTGGCGTTTTAGCTCATTCACATTTGCATCGTTGGTATGATCATGATCATGTTTAAAGTCACGGCCCGATGCCACTTTGTGATAAATACTATAGAAGCCAATCGCGACACTTATCACAACTGCAATTACAGTTAGTGCATCTAAAAATGCAGAAAGGAAAGCTGAAACAACTGAAAATGATAAAGCGAGTAGTGCTTTAGATTTAATGTTAATCAATAACTTAGTGAAGACATATAATAACAATGACTTCATGAAATAAATACCAGCAACCATGAAGATTAATAATAATAATACTTCGATGTTACTCACAAGTTCGTGCTGAACTTGTTCGGCAGATGTCATGCCAATGGCAACCGCTTCAATAGCAAGTAAACCACCTGGCTGAAGAGGGTAGCACTTAAGCGCCATTGCTAAAGTAAAAATAAATTCGATAACTAATAACCAACCAGCAATAAACGGGTCAATTGAAAAAACAATCGGGTTAATAATGAGGAATGCAATGATTGCAATTTTATACCACTGAGGTGAATTACCTAAGAAGTTTAACTTTGCCGCCGTACTAAGGCTTATGTCCATGAGGGCTTGTCCAATATTTTGTGTAAGAGTAAGTTTAAAGAATTTGAAAACCGAGATATTCTAAGCATATTTAGTGAGGTGCGCCATCCTTTTTATTGATACAGATTATTGTTATTGCGATTAAAGTTATTTTACTATTAAAATCGGGAAATAATTATTCTAGTGATAGTATCTAATTTAAATCTGGTCGGACTTGCATCTGGATGCTAAGATTCGAAAAGACACAACCTGTTATATTTCCAAATGAGAAGTTAAATGGATATTACTGATAGTAAAACAACGAAGAAAACGCGTCGGAATGACGGTATTATTAAGGCGAAAAGCCCTGCTGGATTTGCCGAAGAATATCTGATCGAATCGATTTGGAAAAATCGCTTTCCTCCAGGTTCAATTCTTCCGGCAGAAAGAGAACTTTCTGAGCTTATTGGTGTTACTCGTACTACGCTACGTGAGGTATTACAACGTTTAGCGCGTGATGGTTGGCTCACTATCCGTCATGGGAAACCAACACAGGTTAATAATTTTTGGGAAACATCGAGCCTGTCTATTTTAGAAGATTTAGTGCGATTGGACCCTGAACGTTTACCTGAATTGGTGAGTGATTTATTATCTGCCCGTACTAATATTAGTGTTATTTTTATTCGAGCTGCGATTAAACGTGATCCTGAACGTGTTGTCGAAATTCTAAACGAAGCCGAAGAACTTGCTGATGATAAAGAAGCCTATACTGCGTATGACTATAGTATGCTGCATAAATTAGCCTTTTTATCAGGTAATTTAGTGTATGCGCTGATCCTGAATGGTTTTGATAATATGTACCGTATTTTGGGGAAAATTTATTTTGATTATCCTGAAGCTCGCGTATTAGCACGAAACTTCTACCGAGAATTGAAAGGTATAGCTCAAAATAACCAAGCGGATGAGAGCTTAAATGTTATCCGTAACTATGGTATGAACTCAGGCCTACTTTGGCAGCAGTACCGTGATGAAACATGGGATGATATTTGCGTCGCTTTTGAACAACGTATTAAATAATGATTACGCAATAATCTCATAAAAAAAACCAGTCATTGACTGGTTTTTTTATATCTGTGGGACAGTTAGACCTTAGGGCTGATACTTTGGCTGATAACCTCTGTATTCCCATTCGCTTGGACCTGCTCTAATCGAACATCAAAGCCCCATAATCGATGAAGGTGTTTTATTACCTCTTGTGCAGATTTCGCGTCTAGCGGTATCTCTTGGTGGGGTACATAACGTAACGTTAAAGAACGGTCACCTTTTTTATCGACATTAAATACCTGAATATTAGGTTCATTATTACTGAGGTTATACTGGGCTGATAGCTTATTTCGCAATTGTTGATATCCTTCTTCATTATGAATTGCGGAAACTTCAATAAACTTACTGCTTTCATTATCCTCAATTGAAAAAAAGTGCATATCTCGCATTACTTTTGGCGATAAATACTGGCTAATGAAGCTTTCATCTTTAAAATTTCTCATTGCAAAATGCAAGGTTTCTAACCAATCACTACCCGCAATATCAGGAAACCAAGCTTTATCTTCTTCGGTTGGGTTTTCGCAGATACGTCGAATATCGGTAAACATGGCAAACCCTAATGCATAAGGGTTCATTCCTGAATAATATGGGCTATTATAAGCGGGCTGTACAATGACGTTAGTATGGTTATGTAAAATTTCTAGCATGAATTTATCCGATACTAACCCTTCGTCATACATGTGGTTAGTAATAGTATAGTGCCAGAATGTTGCCCAACCTTCATTCATGACTTGAGTTTGTTTTTGTGGATAAAAATATTGACTAATTTTGCGAACTATACGAATTATCTCGCGCTGCCACGACTGTAACAAAGGCGCGTTTTTTTCTACAAAGTAGAGAATGTTTTCTTGGGGTTCTACTGGGTAATTTGGTTCAACGGGCTCTAATTTTTGATTAT
>Ga0209291_1000632_pt1 | contig 33266 bp, 30 predicted proteins | sample GOMGulsemesocosm_FD_184633 | JGI IMG/M metagenome (GOLD analysis project Ga0209291, IMG submission 184633) | Methane-oxidizing microbial communities from mesocosms in the Gulf of Mexico - GOM9B Gulf of Mexico (SPAdes) (version 2) | ecosystem: Environmental > Aquatic > Marine > Cold seeps...
TTTAAAAGGAATAAAACCACAAAAAGCAATAACCGACATCTATGGAATCAAGAGTCGATTATTGCTGTTTATGAAGGCTTAGATTATGTTATTAATAACGTAATTGGATTGAAGCCATGTAGTTACGACCTTCACCAATGATAGTTTTCTTTTGACTACCACCCGCTAAATAATCCGTATCAAACAAGTTTTCGATGTTGAAACGTAATACTAGGTCCATGTCTTTATCGTAATTAATGGTGTGAGCGATACCGGTATCAAAACGCGTGTAAGCGTCTTTCTTATACTCATTCTTCTCATCACCAAAACGTTCACCAACATAGATAGCACCTAAGTTTACATCTGTGTTGTTCGCAAACGAGTAACGACTCCAAACACTTGCAGAAAATTCAGGTACATCAGCAGGGCGTTTACCATCAATACCAGCATTACCTGCGTCATGAATCGTCGCATCTAAATAAGTCATTGAACCGCTAAGTGAAATAGCTTCAGTGACATAACCCATTGCACTAAATTCAGCACCTCGGTGAACTTGTTTACCGGCTTGTGTTGTTTTAGTATCAAAAATAGGGTCAGTTTTAAGATCTTCGGTAATGATCATGTTTTCTTGGGTGATATCAAAGATCGCACCTGATATAAACAACTGGTTATCCATTAATTCCCATTTCGAACCAATTTCATATAACTTACCTTTTACCGGATCAAGTTCCACTTCATTGTTGATATCCTTAGTATCATCAATTGCATCTTTTGGCTCAAAACTTTCAGAGTAAGTAACATAAATGGAACCATTCGCTTTCGGATGGTAAATTAGACCTAGTTTTGGTAATAAATTATTGTAAGTATCTTTAGAATTTACTTCACGATCGAAGCGTAACCCAGCAAGCACTTGCCATTGGTCATTAACCGTTACCATATCTTGTACATAGATACCGTAAGAATCACGCTCAGTAAGACTCTTAGTACCATTACTGTAATGTGTGCCATCTGGCTTATCAAAAGGTTGGCCAATAGTGCCTTCATACCCTTTTGTACTATCACTTAATTTTGAGTAGTAATAACCTAACCAGTTTGCACCAATTAATGTTTGGTGTTGCATATCTAACGCTTCAAATTCACCGACAAAATCAACAAATGCAGTATTGAATACCCAGTGATCCATACGGTCATATACTCGGTAATCTACTGTGCCTTTTGTAGGGTCGAAACTTTTATGCTCGGTGAAACTTTCTGTATCATGGCGTCTGAAATCTTGATTGTTATAGCCTAGTTTCATATTCCAGTTGTCAGATAGCTGTGCTGCAATATCAAAACCAACATTTTCAACGTCATTTTCAATCGTAGACCACTGTGCATCCCAGATGTGCTCTTCACCAAGAATTGGTTTGCCAGTGTTAATGTCAATATAAGCACCTGAATCAACACTACCGTTATCGTTAGTACGATCGTAATGCACAGATAAGGTTACTTTGTCATTTAAGTCGTAATCAACAAACAGACCACCCACAAAACGTTCTGTTGATGGTGTACTACCATCGCTATATGAGCGCCATGAATCGTAGCTCTGTTTTGATACAACAGCACGTGCACGTAATGTTTGCGCATCATTTAATGAACCACTTACATCCGCAGTCGTACGAGAATCATTGTTAGAGCCTAAATCTTGGCTAATATTAATTTGGGTTTCGTAAGTTGGCTTTTTAGCAACCATATTCACTAAGCCGCCCGGTGCTGATTTACCGTAAAGTAGACCAGCAGGACCTTTTAGTATTTCAACACGTTCAAGTAGCTCAATCGGCTGACGGTAATGAGACCAATGCTGTTTACCATCACGTAAGAAACCACTGCTACTTTGTAAATCAAAACCACGTAGCTTAAACGATTCACGGTTACGGCTTACACCACCAGCAGAGATACTTGAATCATTTTTAAGTACGTTACCTAACGTGCTTGCTCTTTGCTCATCAATTAGCTGCTCATCAATAACAGTTACTTGTCCCGGTGTTTCAAGCTGTGTTGCTTCAACACGCATTGCAGTGCTATTAGTATCAACTTTATAGCCATAGTCACGACCGACAACTTCCATGTGCTCATCTGTATCTACCGTTTCAGTAGAGTAAGCGCTTGGCGCTGCAAGTACAGCCGCAACTACGACAGCTAATCGAGTTTTACAAAACATATTAAGTTATCTCCGGTTCATTTTTCATTAATTTAAATGTCACGCCTACCACGTAGGTTGACTTAATGAACAGGAGTCTAATTAATAATCATTACTATTTGCATCAAATTTACATTCTTTGCATTCGAATCGGATTTAAACTGAATAAAGGAAGTTAATAGGTTCTTTATTAACTAGGTTTGAATGTAAAAACACCTGATTTCAATATAAAATAAGGCATTTTTATAAAACATGAGTGATTAATAGCTATTATTGGATAGGAAATCGTAATTTTACCGTGACGCCCTTATTTACATTTAGTTCCGCAACGGCTTCACCGCGCATGATTAACATTGCTTCCTTTACAATGGCAAGGCCGAGACCATACCCTCCAGATTGTTTGTTCCTTGCTTTCTCAATGCGCACAAATGGATCAAAAACACGCTCTAACTGCGGTGTAGGTATTCCAATACCATCATCAGCAATAATTACCTCAACATATTGGTCTTGTTCAACAACAGTTAGTACTATGTTGGCCTTGTCGCCTGCATACTTAATCGAATTCTCAAGCACATTTTTAATCGCCCTCAAACAAAGTCGACTGTCCGCAAGTACCATCGCTGTCGTATTATCCAATTCAACTTTTAATGATTGCTGTGGTTTTAAATCAATTTCACTTTGCATGACTTGGACCTGACACAATGACTCAAGCTGTATTAACACCAAATTAACGGATACGTTTTCATGCTCTAAGCGGCTAAATTCCAGTATTTCACTCACTAGATTATTCATTTCAGCAGATTCATTATCAAGTTTATCTAATAAATCACCTACTTCATCAGGGCAACGTTTACGTAATAAATGCAGGATCAAACTATGCCTTGCAAGTGGTGTTCTTAATTCGTGAGAAACGTCGGTAATGAGCTTTTTCTGTTTACCAATTAAATTATTAATATGTTTAGCCATATCATCCAGGTCTTGCGCAAGCTGATTAAACTCCGTCACGCTATTACCCACTTTATGAGATGCACGAATACTAAAATTTCCTTCCGCTAGGGCGCGACTAGCTGCTTGTAACCGATGCAAAGGTTGTTGTAAATGCCGCGCGAGTAGTAACGAAAAGATAGCAAGTAATATACTAGTGATAACAAATTGGATAGCGGCAAAATAATAAGGGAAATTATGTGCGGGATGCTGCTTATCGGAAAACTGAACGATTAACTGATAGCCAGCTCGCAAGGGCAATGAAATAACAGGTTTATTAACTTTGTTCTCTAAAATTGTATCGAGTGGTCTAATATAGCGTAATTTGAACTTAAAGTGTGGGTGCATGACTCGCGTACTCACCTCATCAAGGTTATCGTTAAGTACAAATAGATAACTTGATTGTGCCTCTTCCCACTCTGCTAATTTAGTTCTATCTATATTCCCTTCACTGTCTTTACTATCAAGTAATGCATCAGCTTGTTTAGCAAGATCTAACATTTCAACTTTAACCGTCGCAGGCAGATGCAATAATACACGTACCAACGCCATTTCAGCGATACTCTGTAGACTAAGAATCAAAACAAGGGTAATCGCAAAATAACTAAATAAACGGAATGCCAGCCCTTGGCGATCACCTAAAAAAAATAATTTTTTACATGCATTCAAACATCTGAGCTTCATACTGCTTGATTACCTACATGCTCAAAAAAACTATAACCTTTACCACGTACCGTTTTAATATGTAATTTAGATAGACCAGATTGCACCATCTTGCGGCGGATATTACTAATGTGCATATCCAAATTACGATCAAATGGGCATAAATCTTTCTTTAATACTTGTTTTTGCAATTCACCTTTCGATACCACAATTTCATGGCGTGACACGAGATACTCAAGTAACTCAGCTTCTGTACCAGTCAGTGATAGACGTGATAGTTGTGTGAGGATTGAACTTTCACCACCCAGGTTTTGCCTTTGCTTTTCTAAACCAACACGACGTAACATCACTTGAATACGCGTTAATAATTCAGGTACATTATAAGGTTTTGCTATATATTGATCCGCACCAGCTTGTAAACAATCAAGCATTGCTGTTTCATCCGCTAATGCAGTCAACATTAAAATAGGCGTTGCAAAGCGCTGACAAATACGTTTTGCCACTTGTAAGCCATTAATATTGGGAAGCATGACATCGAGTAATACGAGGTCAACAGGGTGAGTCTGTATGTAATCGAGCGCGGTTTCACCACAGTGCACACTGTGCACCTGATAACCATCTTCAATTAAAACTTCAGTGAGTAATTCACACAGTTGTATATCATCATCCACGATGAGAATTTGCGACACGGTTAAAAACACCTTAATAATAACAATTCGTATTAGTATTTTAATGAAGTAAAGGCTGAAGCACAACACACATTCAACTACGTTTTATTCAAATCAACACCATAAAGACTAGTTTGTTACTATTTATCTATCATTTATCAGGCTATTTCATTAATTTTAAACTAGATTTGAAGTGGGCAACTACAGAAACCTGCTAGTTTGTAACTATACATAAAAATATGGATATGCAATGTTTAGTGTAAAAAAAGACCTATCGTTAAAAATTAACCGTGAACACTCACGCTTTAATTATGGGGGACAATTCCCCATATTATACGTGAATAAATTAGGACTCTTTGATTTTTTTAAAATACCAATTGAAGTACAAAACATATCTCAATCGGGATTACTGGCAAAAGTAAAAACAAAAAGAAAATTCACTGTAGATGAAAACTTAATGATGGGGTTTAATAACTATTTTACTGACGTAATCAAAACAACCATAGTGAGATGGGATCCGGATCAAGATTTACTTGCTATTAAATTCAGCAGGGAAATAAAATTAATAGAACGCATCGCACTAAGGTGTAATTTCGATTAATCCCAATCTTCGGCAACAAACTGGATCTTCAATTCATCATTTTGATACATATTTAAAAATGGCCATTGCACTTGAATGGCATTCACAACACCAAGTGCTTGCTGTAATTTTTGCTCAACAGTATTCGCATTTGGATCTGCACAAGCCATTAGTGTTGAACCAACAGGTCCTAGTTTTAATAATGTATTTTGCAATTTTTCATCTTCAAATAAATGCTGAACCTGACCAAACATATTATTACAGCCAGAGAATCCAGACAAACGATCACCAGAAATAGTTATATTAACGGGTTGCTCAAGCATTAATGGATTGGCGTTATTCAAACCAACAAGTTGTTTAAGATTCCACTTTCGGTTTTCTGTTAACATGGTATTAGAGGCATAATGACGTGGTGTTTTATCTACCTCTGATATCAATGTATACGATAAACTTGACGCGTCGGCAGGCGGATTTTCCGCTTCAGACGTCAGTACCGACAACTTATAAAAAAAGCCTGGTACAAATTCAAAACCAGCAATATCGTTATAAAATAATTGCCACTCAGTGGCCTTACCATCAATCACTTGATTAACCACCAAGCACTGCATAGGTACAATCCCCTGACAGCCAACACGTTCAGGGGCAATCCAGTATGTTTCATGCGTCGTTACTTCACTCCCCTCAACAGCTCCACTATCACTTGAACAACCAATAAGTAATCCGCTTAATATTCCCGTTAATAATAACGATGCTGGTAATTTAAATCTCATATTGATAAACCTTTTTCCGTTTTCCACTAAACTTGATATGTTAATAACCACTAGTTTCAACTCGTTGACCAAGCTCTGAGGATTATTATGCATCCATTCTCTCACCTGTTCATAAGACTGTGTGTTTTTGCTATTTATACAGTATGGCATCGTATAGCCATAGTAGTTCAGTCATTAACGTCGGGCGTTACTCAACATACATAACAATCAAGAATGGCAACAAGCTCTCAATCAGTATTTCTCTGAATACTAAATACAAAAATGGGGCTGTTATTCAACAGCCCCATTCATAATTTAATGGCAGTAATGATTAATTTTTTAAATTATCTAACAATGCTTCGCAACTTGCCTTCATCATCAACAACTCTTCTTTTGGTAACCCAGCCTGACAAAACATATTGATAGGAATATCTTTTGCTTGATCTTTTAAAGCTAAGCCAACATCTGTTAGGCACAGTATACGAGCACGTTCATCTTCTTTACTTCGATCTCGACGAATAAGTCCTTTCAATTCCAAGCGCTTTAACAAGGGTGTTAACGTACCAGAATCAAGGTGTAATTGTTCACCTAATACCTTCACACTAATTTCATCTTGCTGCCAAAAAACCAACATAGCTAAATATTGTGGGTAAGTAAGGTCGAGTGCTTTCAACATTGGTCTATATGCGCGAACCATCGCATTCGTCGCACTGTATAATGCAAAACAAACCTGATTATCTAAGCGTAACATCGTCTCTTCATTCGTTTCTGACATCAGGGTTACCTCTCTTAACTGCCTTGCGCACAATATACTTAACTTTTTATAAATGTCGATAGATTTTCAAAAATATAGCAAGAATGATTAAGTAAATAACAACTGATGCCGATAATACAAAAGACGATAAATATGATGGCTTAACTATAGCCAAATAGTTGTCTCAAACATAAAGAATAACTAATTTAATTAATAAGAAAAATAAATTATCTCTTATTACAATTTACGGTCTAGTTATTGCTTAAGAGTATTCAGCGGGATCCACTCTTGCCGCTATAAATTATAAACGACTAAAAAAGGCAGATCTAAGCTATGTTTAATTTTTTTAACACTAATAAAGTCCCTCTTGGACAAGTTCTTATCTCAGAAACAGACTTAGCAGCACTGCAAAGTAAATCACAACTTTTAGATCAACTACAAAATAGTGGCGTATTATCTATTGCCCAAGAAATCACTAAAAATGCACATAAAGTCAATCAATCCTCGGCAAATAGACTTAACAATATCGAACAGAATTTCGATTTAATTCAGGGCTTTATGGAACAGTCCAAAGGGATAGAAAACCTTTCAAATGATTCATTTAATTCTGCACAAAGTACCGCAAATATCTCTCAAACAGGTATTCAACAGCTTGAAGAATTAACGGGCAACATTACCAACTCTGCACAATACATAGCTGAATTTACCGTACTGTTAGCTAACCTAGACGAGAACAATAAAAACATTGGTCAATTAGTTGACTCTATTAAAGGCATTGCCGACCAAACCAACCTACTTGCTCTAAATGCGGCAATTGAAGCGGCACGAGCAGGTGAACATGGTCGTGGATTTGCCGTGGTGGCCGATGAAGTACGCGCACTTGCGAATACAGCAAACCAATCAGCAGACCAGATCCAAGGTGAAATGAAAAAAATCATGGATATTTCAGCAGCGATCATTGATAAACAAAAACAAGTAACAAATATTATTGATGACAGTGTTGATATTGCGACAGTGACAATGCAAAGTCTACAAGAACTCGTATCTCAAGCTAATTCAAGCTCGAGCTTAGTAGAACAAACCATAAGTCAAGTACAGCAACAGCTAAGCCATTCAAGCAGTATTAAAACCGGTATGGAAGCATTAATTAGTGATACTCGAGATGCACTTAGCGGCTCATCAAGTAATGTTAATCTAGGTGAAGAACTGGTGACGAAACTGCGTTTTTAATTCATCAATATGAATAATTTTGATTTGCAAGTATTTGCATTGGTGTATCAAGTACCCGAAGGTAAGGTTGCCACCTATGGCGATATCGCAAAGTTAGCGGGAATGCCAAGTCATGCGCGTCAGGTTGGTAAAGTGCTTAGTCGCTTACCAGCCGACAGCAAGCTGCCTTGGTATCGCATTGTGAATAGCCAAGGAAAAATATCACTGCAAGGTAGCCGTGGTGATTATCAAAGACAACAACTTGCCGCTGAAGGTATTCGACTCTCTGCACACGGTACTATTTCACTAAAAATATACAGAATGTAATCAATTAGCCCTGAGTAAAATTTGGCAGTTTTTTATAATCAATTGCAGTAATTTCTAATGCATCGACCTGTGCCGCATCGGGTCCCTCTCGCAACCATAAAATAAGCTTATCTCGTTCAGTTTTATCTCCAAAGACCTGTACTTCAACATCACCGTTTTTCAGGTTAATAGCGTGCCCAGTTAAGCCGAGTTGCTCCGCTTGTTCCACAGTTGCATAACGAAAGCCGACCATTTGTACTCTACCATGCACTATGATCTGGTTACCTTCTTGTGACATAACCCTATACCTCTAGCAAATTTGGTCAATATTTATTGAGTATATGTCTAGATTCGCCATTTAGACCACGTTAATTTATCCAACAAACTGATATAGCTCACAAAACCTTTGTGGTTACGAATTTTAGATACAAAAAAACCCGCAAATACTGTTTTTAAAACAACAAGTATGCACGGGCTTTATGCCTTAGCCTTTAATAACTAAAGTCGATTAACGTAAATCGTCAACCACGGCTAACATAGCCACTAATGATGCTTCACCAAGCTTAATAGATCGCTCCGGTGACCAACCCATCATAGGGTCAGGTAAGTTATCATTGTCTTTAAATGGCATTTCCATCGTATTAGCTAAACAATCAAACGTTTCAGCAACCCAGTGTGTGGCTACTGTCATGTTCGCTGTACCTGGTTCATCGACGTCATAACCAAATTCAGATTGGAAGTCTGCACTTGCTAATTTAAACACATCAGAGAAACGATCTCGCAATTTTGCTAATCTATCGTTATAGCTTGGTGTACCTTGTGAACCCGCAAGGAATACATAAGGTAGTGCTTCATCACCGTGCACGTCATAGAATAAATCCACGCCAGTTTCATGCATTTTATTAATCACATGGAACACTTCAGGACTTTTTTCTAAACTTGGGTTTAACCATTCTCGGTTAAGGTTCACGCCTAATGCATTGGTACGTAGATGACCACGTGCGCTACCGTCTGGATTCATGTTTGGCACAATATAGAAGTTGGCTTTATCTAATAATGCTTTACCCGTTGGGTTATCACTATCAAGTAAGCTATGCATTAAACCGTCAACTAACCATTCAGCCATCGTTTCGCCTGGATGCTGACGTGCAGTGATCCAAATATTACGTTTGCCTTCAGCGCCATCACCGATCTTAACTAAGGTTAAATCACGCTTATCAATCGTTTCACCAAGGTGCTCTAGGCTTACTAATGGGTGCATTTGCACTGCAGCAAGTAAATCTTGATGGCGCTCGTAGCTGTACGGTGCAAAGTAAGCAATTTGCATTGACTCACAATCCATATCAGCAATAATCGTTAATTTACCATTTTTATAGAAAGTCGGAAGACGGAACCAGTGCTGACGATCGTATGATGCAACAGCTTGATAGTTTTCCCAGCCTTCTAGGTAAGCCGCTTCGCCAGCATTAAGGATATTCAGTGTGTATTGTTCACCGACGACACCTTCAACACGGAAGTTAAACCATTGGAAAAACTCTTCACCTACATCAGGGCGAATTGCAAGTTGTACATCATTTTTGTCATCTAAATTAATGACTTCAATATTACCAGCATCAAAATTAGCGGTGATCCGCATACGACTTCCTTAATTCATTTTTGAAATTAACTTAAGCATAAACGATCCAGTTGTAACTGGGTAGAGAAGATGTTTACTAATAACGCCAAATACCTTATTTAATTTCCAATCAAGAACAAAAACCAGTATAAATCCGTAGATACAGGAATTGATAAGCCATAAACTGCTTAGCCAATACCCGAATAATTTAACGTCTCACTCCCCCTCATATTGAATACCTATTTAGTTATAAATTTACAACTTAGTGAATTCGGCACTAGCACTAAAAGAACGGTCGTGCTAAAAATACGATATGTCCTAAATACATAAAGTGAATCCGATGAGTAAAGGCCGTATTACCCGAGAACATATTCTAAACATAGCCTTCACCATCGCCAGTGAAACAGGATTAGATAGCTTAACAATTGGCGTACTTGCAAAATCCTGTGGCATGTCTAAAAGTGGCTTGTTTTCGCATTTCAATTCCAAAGAAAACCTGCAAGTAGCAGTGATTGAATATGCGGGAGAGTGCTTTAACGAACGCGTGATCATCGCCGTTCGACGCGAGCAACATACCGATATTAGTGCGCGCTTACAGTCATTGTTACACCACTGGTTAGACTGGAATCACTCATTTCAAGGTAGCTGCATGTTTATGGATGCTTGGAAAGAAAGCAATCATAGCCAAGATGTATTACAACGAACATTACGTAAACAACTGCATACTTGGATCAGTTATTTAGAAATTCAGATTAGCAAAGGTCAACAACATGGTCTATTTCGCGAAGACTTAGTACCAAGGCAGGCAGTATTTCAATTTTACGGCCTGTATTTGAGCAGCCATTTGTTTCATTCGATTGAACTTGAAAACAATGAACGAGCGCTATTTTGGCAAGGTGTCAAACAATTGTATAAGCAATGGCAATAACATAAATACGAATAACATAAACTAATTAACACGGGCGTGTTGACGCCTTTAAATACAATGAAAATAGCACGACCGTTCACTTAAAGGGTGTTATTTAAGGAGTTTACGATGAGCAGTAACATTTATTTTAATACTCGAAAAAAATTTACGATGCGTCGCAGCATGATCAATATCGGTTCTCGATTACATCACAGCATTGCACCCGCTCATGCGTTAAAAACAGCGAAAAATTTATTGTTAACCCCTGTACGTAGTACATCCAAACATGAAGATCCAGTTGGATTATTAAGATCCACACACATGACATCTGAAGGCCGACTAAATACTTATCAAATGGGTAACGGTCCAGTTTGGATCCTAAGCCACGGTTGGTCTGGTAGTGCCAGTCAATTTTTTCCGTTGATGGAACATATTGCCGAACAAGGTTTTACTGCACTCGCTTATGATCACCCCGCACATGGTCAAAGTGAAGGTCGCCATGCTCACTTACCTGCATTTGTACAAGCATTCGATGAGCTCGTCGATAATGTCGATGACGTAGTCGGTATCATTGCACATAGCATGGGCTCAGCCTCGGTATTAGAAAGCCGCCACCCTAAGGTACAAGCGTTACCATTCTTATTAATCGCACCGGTACTCAACTACGTTGATAACTTGTATGAGATGGTGGGTAAATCAGGGTATTCGATGAAATTATTTGGCGCTCTAGTTAAAAATATTGAAGATAAATATCAATACAGTTTAGAAACCATCAAGCCTTACGAAAAACTGATATCTCGCCAACATAAAACCGTTATAGTGCATGATAAACGTGATAGATTTGCTAATTTTAACACTTCTGAATCGGCTGCCGGTGAAGCGATTAATATCAACTTAATCCCCACAAAAGGACAAGGTCATGGCCGTGTGATCCAATGTGATTCAACCATGGCAGCATTTGACAGCTTAGTCTAATAAAGCGCCAACATCACACCTCAGTAAGGCCACTTAAGGCATGATATATTTAAATAGGCTTGTTAGTTAAACAAGCCTATTTACCGACTCAATTAATGAGTATAACTTTCATCGTCAATCGCTTTCTTGTTTCTACGCATATCACGACGCGATCTCTGAGCCTCTTTACGGACGGGAATCCCTAATTCATTTTCATCATCAAATCTAAATACTGGTTTCTTTTTAAATTTAAGATCTAATTTAGTCACTTTCTATTCCTTCACACCCTAAAATTTATATTAATCAATGTATCGGTGACTAGCACCTAATATAAATATTACACCGTCATCGTAAAAAATATAAATCAATTTATTCATCCTCAGTAACAATTTTTTTTGTTGTACAAATATTAAAAACTAAACGATTATCGGCAAAAATTGATGAGGTCTATGAAATGAGAAATATCGGTGTATTCTTGGATGAATTACATTTTCCCTTTGGTTTTACTGCTGATGATATGTTCGACACCAAAGAAGTGACAATACTAGAAAATTTTGGATTAACGATGAGTAAGTTACAGGAAGGTAGTTTACTGCCACTCACCGCTGCAGAGCATTATTTCTTGGCCGAGTTAGATGGTGAATTTCCAATAACATCCGAATTTTCACGCTGCTGGCGTAAGTACAACAGCAAAGTCACACGTCTTGATAATAATGCCCGTGTCCGCCAAAAGTTAAAACGAAAAGCTTCTTGTGACGACGAACCGGAATTAATCAAGATAGCAGATGACGATGACGATGACGGATACACAGAGTTAGAATTCGAATTATAAGAATACGGAAAGATTTGACTTTCCTCCTTGGTAATTTCAGCCTCACGAGCTCAACCGTAAACTAGCGTCGATAACAACAGGTTTATGGTCAAGCTCTTAAAAAACGCCTAATTAACTGGATACTTTTAAGTTTTCTAATACTGTACATATAATTGACGATACATAACTCGTTGTTTTATCATTGTGTTCCAAATCAGGGTTCAATGTCACTATATCAAGTATCTTCAATTTTCCACTACGCGCAATAATCGAGAGTGCAAACCTAAGTACCTCTATCGTGATCCCCTGTATTTGACTTGCATGCCTACTGTCATTTTCTGTCAGCAACGCTTGATGATAAATAACAGCTAAATCAATGCTTAAGTGGATATGATCAACTTGCTCAATAAAGCACGCTAATACTTCAGCAATTAAGTCATAATGTTGCGCACTCATATGCTTATCAATCAGCCAATCACAACCAAGCTGCTTTGCATATTCAAATGTATCGAGTGAGTTTGTTCTTTTACAAATGCCTAATCCTAAATAATTAAAAATTTTAAATGTTTCTAAACAATACTGATTAACAGCATTAAATCCAGAGTCTAACTTGGGTGACGGCGTTAATCTTAATTCAAAATTTGGATCAAAATTAATGATGCCAATTTTATTATTGCCAGCATCGTACTCACAGCCGTACCATTTATTATGTTGATGGTATTGCTGCTGGTATAAGTGTGCTGAGAGTGCTTGGTAGCTCGCAATTGAAATAAAATCGCTACTACCAACCGTAATAGGAAAATGACCAGCCATTAAATACAGCAGCACCTTTAGATATTGCTCTAATTGAATATCCTCAATATCTAAATCATCAAACCCATCTATATCATCAAGCATTCCTGCGTTATAAACCCGAATATTGGTTTTGGTGAATGCTGCATACATGACACTTCTAGCAATACTTTCTAACCCACCAGGTTTTGATAACACATTGATACCATTTTTATCCGAAACAACCACATTACTCGGGAATCGCCCATCAGCCGCAATACCAAGCAAAACAGCACCGGGAGTTGATTGCGGCCGATATGGCCGCAATACTTTAATTGAACAAAACCAAAGATTTAAATTATGACGTAATCGCTGATAAGATGTCACTTCCACCTATCCCCTTTTAGTTGCGAAATAATGCGATTAAACGCTTTGGGTCAAGGTTTAGCAAATGAGTTATTTTTATCGTGAAGATAAATAAAATTACTCTATGTGTAAAATAAAATAACAAAAAAGCGCATCAATATTGATGCGCTTTGGACAATAAAAAACACTTATTATGATATTTTAACTACCGATAGCGACTTTACGGGGTTGCAATGCTTCTGGCACCTGACGTTGTAGATTAATCGTCAGTAATCCTTGCGCCATCTCAGCACCCAATACATGCACATGGTCGGCGAGTGCAAATTTACGGCTAAAATCTGCTTGATTAATACCTTGGTGTAACAATGTCGATGTGGCTTCTACTGGCTGCTTTTTACCGGTAACAACCAACTCATCAGCCGTCACAGTAATATCGATCTCTTCGAGTGAGAAACCAGCTAGCGCCAGTGTGATTTGATAATCTAACTCACCAATGTGAGTAATGTTATAACGTGGATAGTTCGTATCAACCAGTGTTTTAACCGCTTGGTTTTTTGCTTGCCCACTGTTAACTTTTTTGTTTTTATCCATCGATTTTTTAGCCTTGCACGTATCCAACATACGCTGCGATGCTAATTGCTGTTCAACTAATTTTTGCGCCATATTAGCAAAACGATCAAAACCAACAGCATGGCGATATAGGGGGGCGAAATCAAATGTAGTCGTTGTAGTCATCTCTATTTTCCTCAAACAATAGATAGCTATAAGCCTGCTGAGCAGCACTTATATACCCAAGGCCTTCAGGTACTTGGGGGGAACGAGCTTAGTGAGATTATCCCCACTAAGCCGAATATAATTTATAGGGTTAATGACACTGTTAATCTATAAACAGTGTTTACAATGTTATTCTGCAGATAGGGTTTTAGCCCCGTTAATGGCAATTTTACGTGGTTTCATTGCATCTGGTAGCTGGCGTTCTAAATCGATATACAACAAGCCATTTTTCATGTCTGCCCCGTTGACAAAAACATGATCAGCAAGCTCGAACTTACGTTCAAAGTTACGCTCTGCAATACCGCGGTGTAAGAAAGTTCGTTGTTCGTCTTCTTTCACCACCGATTCTTTCGTCCCTTTTACTAATAATTCATTATTTTGGGTTGAGATATCAATTTCCGCTTCGTCAAAACCTGCAACAGCCATCGTAATTCGGTAGTTGTTATCATCAATTTGTTCGATGTTATACGGAGGAAAGTTATTACCAGATTGGCGATTTGATGCAGCCGTTTCAGCAAGTGCTGCTAAACGTTCAAAACCAATTGCACTGCGGTATAGAGGAGTAAAGTCAAAAGTACGCATAATTATATTCTCCATTGAGCAATATTATCATAGCCACCAAGCCAAATTAGTTTGCGCCTAGTCATGATATATTTTATTCAGATTTATATGTAATAAGTAACAACATACTCCGTTAGGCAGTTGCTGTTTACTTTACGTTAGGCCTCGTAAGCGCCTAATTAATAGATGTGGATGACAGTATTTGTTTTCAAGTGAAAAACTTAAAACAATTAAACGTGAAACGGTAACAGGTTGAAATATAAGAAGTAAAAATTTAATTTATTACTTTAATTTTCCTTTCTAATATTGCCTTGATTAAAATTGCATACTGTTTTCGTATGACGAACTCTCATACACATAAGTGTTGTCCATCAGCGCATACAAATCCTCTTTTTGACGATTATCACGTCGTGTACGTTTATGCGCCTTACGATCTGATAGCATAATATCGTCATCATCAAAATGCTGCGCTGATTTCTTTTTAAACTTCTGGTCTAATTTAGCCATGTTCATTCCTGCTTATTTCTTTCATTAATAATGTAAAAGTAAAATTGTGACGTTTGATTACAAAAAAATTATTATTGTCATTAAACTGTCAACATCTGCCGTTAGTTTAGAGACCAACTAAGTCTGTAATTAAAATTATAAAGATTGAATATGACATTGCTGTGACAACACTAAGATTGTAATGCAGTGATAAATACTGCCAATGATTGTTGTTACACGGTTAATTTAACGAAAGGTAATCGATATGAGAAGCATGGGTATATTTTTAGATGAAGTGCATTTTCCACTTGGTTTTCAACAACAAAATGCGTTTAATTTAGATGAATCAAAACTTTTAGAAAATTACGGTTTAACAATGCTGCGGCTACAAGAAGGTGATCTTTTGCCAGCCACTGCTGACGAACACTTTTTCCTTGCAGAGCTTGATGGTGAATTTGAGTTAACCTCTGACTTTGCGAGATGCTGGCGAAAGTATAATCATAAAATTACTCATCCTCATTCATTACGTAATACGACACATAAACGCAGTTCAAAACAACCCAGTCGTGATTACTTTGTTGATGAAATATCGACAATAGAAGACATTGATAGCACTTATGACGAGTTAGATTTGGATTCATAATCAGCCTTCAAATCGCATATTTAAAAACGCACCTTCATTAAGGTGCGTTTTAGTTTTAAGCATAATGAAGACAGAGTCCGTCGAGTAAGAAAATGTAATTTCTGCGGGTTTTAACAATACAAACAAGCTATATGTGTATAAAATACAGTAATAAACCATAATAAGTTGTGCGATTATATCAATAAGGAATCTCCATGGATTTTATTCAAGTACCACTCACCGTATTTTTAGTTTTCGTCGCACCTCTGTGGCTAATTTTAGCCTATCGTAGTAAACGCCAAAGCAATCAAGGGTTATCAAAGAAAGACAAAGACAAGTTACAGACATTGATTAGCCGTACCGAACAATTACAAGATCGTGTTATCTCGTTAGAACAAATTTTAGATGAAGAATCACCTAAATGGAGAGACCGATGAACGCTAAATCCCTATATCGAGACACCGAAAATGGCAAGCTAGGCGGTGTGTGCGCAGGCTTAGCAGCGTCCTTCGGGGCTGAAGTTTGGCTTGTGCGATTACTGTTCGTATCCTTATTTTTATTCACGGGTTTCTTTCTTGCCATTCTTATTTATATCATTGCCTGTTTACTGCTCGACAAAATGCCGATTGAAAAGCAACAACAACGAAGCATTTATGCCAACCATTCAATGAAAACAAAACCATGGCAACAAGGTCATACTGCAGAAAAATTGCTGGAGAATATTACCGCAGAACTCGATGATATTGATCAAGGTCTACAGAAAATGGAAAATTATATTATTTCTTTTTCATTCAAAATGGATCGTGAATTCAAGCAAAAATAAAGACAACCGAATCAGTTTTATCCCCTACTCGTTGATAAAAAATTAAACGTAATGAATAAAAAAATGGATAAAACAAGCGATTAACAACATTAAAACGCCAAGCTCAGTATATTTATGCTACCTTGGCGTTTTCTGTATCTATTCCTACCTACTTCTTATTAATTTGGAGAAAACAATGTCATTATCTATCAAACCTGTGGCTATTGCAGTACTCGGAGGTCTGCTTACCATGGCCGGTCCTACTTATGCTGACACCATCAAATTACGTATTCTAGAAACGACGGATATTCACACTAATGTCATGGACTATGACTATTACAAGAACAAGCCGACAAAGAAAACAGGCCTTGTACGTACAGCCACATTAGTAAAAGAAGCCCGCGCTGAAGTAACCAATAGTGTACTGGTTGATAATGGTGATTTATTGCAAGGTAGTCCAATGGGCGACTACATGGCAGCTAAAGGTCTTAAACCCGGCGATATACACCCTGTTTATAAAGCAATGAACCAACTCGATTATGAAGTAGGTAATTTAGGTAATCATGAATTTAACTACGGGTTAGAGTTCTTAAAAGAAGCGACGAATGACGCGAATTTCCCCTATATTAATGCGAACGTTATCGACCTTAAAACCGGTAAAAACATGTTCACCCCCTACATTATCAAAACAAACACGTTTAAAGATACAGATGGCGTAGAACACCAAGTTAAGATTGGTTATATCGGTTTTGTACCACCACAAATCTTAATCTGGGACAAGAAAAACCTAGAAGGTAAAGTTGAAGCGTTAGACATTAAACAAACCGCCGAAAGATTTGTACCACAAATGAAAGCGGAAGGCGCAGACATTATTCTGGCGATCCCGCATTCAGGCGTATCAGCTGACCCATATAAAGTAATGGCTGAAAACTCAGTCTACTATCTAACACAAGTACCGGGTATTGATGCGATTGCATTTGGTCATTCACACGCAGTATTCCCAAGTAAAACCTTTGCTAAAATACCAGGTGTCGATATCAAAAAAGGGACTATCAACGGTATACCTGCTGTTATGCCTGGTCGTTGGGGCGATCACGTAGGTATCATGGATTTGGTGTTAGACAAACAAGGTGATACTTGGAAAGTAACGAGTGCACAAACAGAAGCACGTCCTATCTTTGATAAATTAACGAAAAAATCATTAGTAGCCGCCGATGAAAAAATGGTTGCAGCAGTACAAGCTGATCACAAAGCAACACGTAATTTTGTTAACCAACCTATTGGTAAAGCAAATGACGTGATGTACAGCTTCCTTGCGCTAGTACAAGACGATCCAACAATCCAAATCGTTAACCTTGCACAACAAGATTACGTAAAACGCTTTATTCAAGGTGACCCTGATTTAGAAGGCATCCCTGTACTTTCTGCAGCTGCACCGTTTAAAGCCGGTGGCCGTGGTAACGACCCAACGAACTTTACTGAAGTTGAATCTGGTCAGTTAACATTCCGTAACGCAGCTGATCTTTATCTTTACCCGAATACCCTCGTTGCCATGAAAGTAACAGGTAAAGAAGTGAAAGAATGGTTGGAATGCTCAGCAGGTCAATTCAATCAAATTAATCTAAACAGTACGGCTCCACAAGGGTTAATTAACTGGGAAGGTTTCCGAACTTATAACTATGATGTGATTGACGGTGTGAAATACAGCATCGACTTATCGCAGCCAGCACGTTATAACGGTGAATGTAAGATCATCAACCCTAACTCAAATCGTATTACCGACTTAACGTTCGAAGGAAAGCCCGTTAACCCTCTCCAACCTTTCATCGTAGCAACCAATAACTACCGCGCTTACAGTGGTAAATTCGCGGGTACAGGCGAAGCATTTGTTGCATTTGCATCACCTGATGAAAACCGTACTGTACTTGCAGATTACATTAGCCGCGTTAGTAAAGAACAAGGCCAAGTAACACCAAGTGCAGATAACAACTGGCACTTCACACCATTACAAAGCAACAAGAAGCTAACCATTACTTTTGAAACAGCACCAGGTAACAAAGCTGCACAGTTCATCAAGGACAAAGGCCAATACCCAATGCAATACATTAAAGATGATAAACTTGGTTTTGCCGTATACAGCCTAGATTTACAAAATAAAAAATAACGTTTAATTCAATTTAACTAAACCTAAACGTGTAATACCGCAGCCAGTCTGCGGTATTTTTATAGCTGGCGACAAGGCAAATTTATCGAACCAAAAGCACTATCATTGAGCATGCGACACTTAAACAGTATTAACCAAGACAGGACGTCCCATGAGTACTAACAGCAAGCGTCAGATGAGTAATAATCAAATAAAGAACAATAATAACGAAAACACCACCACAGTACCTTGTTACTATGAACAACAAGGTAGCGGTAGTCCTATTATATTTATTCACGGCTCATACGCAACAACGTCAACGTGGAAGAAAATAGTCCAACAACTTGCAAACACACACCATTGTATTTCTATTAAATTACCCGGTCATAGTGGTATGCCAGATCCCGATGATTTTTCAGCACCAAACATCAATACAGAACTTCATATTATTGAATCGGTAGTCACAAAATTAACTAATCAGCCAATCCATCTCATCGGGCATTCCTTTGGGGGGGTAGTGGCATTGGCCTTAGCACAAAAGGTTCCATAGAAATACAAGAATTAACCCTATTTGAACCTGTATCGACATGGGTACTCGAGTCTGTTGAAGATAGAGGTATGATGGCTCGGGTAAACGAGTTTGTTCAAGATTATCGCCAAGGTATTAGTAACAATGAACCTTATGTATGTGGAAAAGTAATAGACTTTTGGGCTGGTAAAGGTGCATTTAATCTCCTACCCGACTTCATCAAAGATGCTATGGTACCGTTAACAGCGAATAACAATCGCCACTGGACACTGTCTATGAACATCCATCTGAATCGAAAAACACTAAACGCATTAACGATTCCAACAAGGTTAGTCTGTGGGTCTGTATCAAATCCAGTTGCGCAAGCCATCGTTAATCATCTGAGTAATGAATTAGCAAACAGTAAAAAGTACATGATACAAGGCGCTAGCCACTTTTTAGTGACCAGCCACGCCACTCAATGCCTTGATATTATTTCCAAGACTATTCAGCGGTGATATGCTTAACTGTATTTGTTAATTTTATCCCTAAATATCTCTTTTTTAAATGGCTTGGGTAAATAGTCATCCATACCTGAATCAAAACAGCGTTGAATATCGTCTTCTAAAATACTGGCTGTTAACGCAATAATAGGAATACGAGACAACGAATACGTTTCTTCATATTCACGAATACCGATCGTTGCATCAAAGCCATCCATCACTGGCATCATGCAATCCATAAATACGAGGTTAATGTTTTGATGATTTTCAGCATAGATATCTATCGCTTCTTGGCCATTTTGAGCAATCAGTACATCAAGCCCTAACTGATTAATATTAATCGACGCTACTTTTTGGTTAATTAAATTATCTTCAACTAACAAAATAGCACGATTAATTTTAGGAAATTCCAAGTCTTTTTCGGTATTTACAGCAAGATTAAGATCATTAATCATATTCATTAATCTTAAGCCCAATAACGGTTTCGTAATATAAGCATCCACTAATTGCGCATAGTTAAATTGTTCGCTGTGATTACTGCGAGACAGAAAAATAGGTGTTCCACCTACTTTTTGGCGTAATATTTGTAACTCTATTTTAGCCAATTCAACTTCTTGTTGATTATAAATAATAATCGAATTGGGTTTCAGGCTTGCCGAAACACGGTTGATATCAGCACATTCTGTTGATGCAATGCCGAGGTGTTTTAATTCGCGTTGTAAAAGTCCGGTATTTTCAGGATGAACAATGATTGCTTGGTGTGGTGATACAGCCTGTTTAGGCTGTATTTTTTCTATTCCGGCGACAATATTAAAGTGAAAATCACTTCCTTCCGTTTGAGCTGACGTAACCGCAATATTGCCGCCCATGAGATTTATGATCTTAGCACTAATAGACAAGCCTAAACCGGTACCACCAAAGTGACGCGTCGTATCGTTATTTTCTTGCTGGAACGCTTCGAATATTTTTTCATGCTTATCTTTATTAATCCCAATACCCGTGTCTTTCACCGAGAATAACAACTCAATATTTTCCGCATCAATAGGATTAGTTTGTAACGAAAATACGATTTTACCGCTAGCAGTAAACTTAATCGCATTAGAAGCGAGGTTCATTAATACCTGCCTAAGTTTATACTCATCAAGCTTTAATAACTCAGGGAGATCAGGACTAATTTGAATATCAAGTTTAATCTCTTTCTCTTGTGCTTTTGCGGCGATTAAAGAAGCCGTATCAAATAGTACCTCTTTCACATTAGACGTGTGTGGTGAAATAACTAAGTTACCTGATTCAATTTTCGATAAATCGAGTACATCGTTAATCAACATAAGTAATGTTTGTGACGACGAATCAATCGTCATCAGGTAGTCTTTTTGAATGGGTGATAACTGAGAGTCTTTCAAGATCTCAGACATACCAATAATACCGTTTAATGGCGTTCGTATCTCGTGGGACATATTAGCCAAAAATGTACTTTTAGCGCAATTAGCTTTATTCGCATTATCTTTTTCTTGTGTGATAGTCGCAATATTTTGCTTTAACTGAGTTTGCAGCGCTGCCAGATGTGCAAAAGAATCACTCATTTCATCATCTATACTATTCTGAATGCGCTTATCGTGATCGCCTGCTGCGATATAGCCTATATTGCGGTTCAAATCATGTAATCGCGCAATAATACTGTGTTTAATCAATCCATAAATACACGCAATGGCGACCAATAAGATCGTAAAGACAATTAACAACCAAATGAACTCTTTAAATAAATGACTATGAAAATCATTAACCGCCTGTTCAGACCTCGTATTAATTTGATCATATTCTTGATTTAAGCGTTGCCTTAAAACTTGAAATTCTTGCCTAATTGCCCACGAAATGATCATTTTTGCTTCAGCATCAGTTTCGTTCATGTAATCTTGTGTTAATTGACGCCATTGAGGCATTAGCGATAAAATATTGTAACTGTCTTGTTTATCACCCAAAGCAATGTATTTTTCATAACGCGTTTTAATTTGATCAAGATTTTTATTAATAACAGTGAAGGCTTCATCATCACCGTCAATAATGAATTGTTGAAAGGCAGAATATGCTTGATAAGCATCACGATCAGCGTTGAGAATAAGCGTACTCGCATGACGGTAAACATTCGCTTGTTGATCTACGGCTGTTTTTCCATAATCAATAAGGCGGGAGCCTTCATAAATAGAGAAAAGTAAACAAAATATAAAAATTCCTATCAACAAATTTAATTTAGCGCGTATAGATATAAACATAAAAATCCTTTAAAATTCTTTTTTGTCACTTTATAGGTATTAAATGTCGTATACCAAGCGACAACGTCATCCCAACACTATAAACCTAGCACTAAAACATGAAAAATAGTGTAACACCCCTCCATGTTATTCACTACGTACTTTCTCGTGACCCGACTTGGTAATAACAAGATCACATTTTGATTAAAATTAACGTACATTGCGCCTCATATAGCTCAGTTTTGTAGCACAACACCGGCTGATATTTTCTTTTCTCGCTGAAATAAGAGACAATTATCATCAACACATAATCCAAGGCTATTACCTATGTCAAACGTCCTATTACTTGCCAATTTGAACTGTGATCGAGTATTACAATTGGATAGGCAATTGATGACAGGAGGCCGCCACTATTATGCTGAGAATGGCCGTCGGTTAGGCGGAGGTGGTGCCAATACTGGATTAGGTTTGGTTTATGCCGGGCATAAAGTAGCCCTAGTCAGCCAAGTCGGTAATGATAAAACCGCAGACTGGTTATTAGCAGAAGCCTGTCTGCAAGGATTAGATTGTAGCTTATTACAACGTAATGAACTCGATACACCCGAATTATTATTAGTCATGACACCCGATGGTGAACGCACGATTATTCGTCCACAACGCCCTATTTTCACGTTAGGCCCAGAACCCAATTTTAAGCATTGGCAAGCGCTGTATATTAACTCTTCAGCAGTCGGTACCGAACATTGGGCACAAGCTGCACTTGAACACACTTTGGTGATAGCCCAATTAGCTAAAGACAACCGTTCACGCCCTTGCCACGTCTTAATCTCCTCTCGTTCAGACCTCCGTAATCATGGTATTGATGTGAATAACAACGAAGAATTATGGTGCTATGGTCAGTCTATCGCAGGTCAAACCTTACGTTATTTTATTCTAACTGATGGTGAAAAAGGCGCCGTCGCTTATCACCACCAGCAGCATATTTCAATTGCAGCAATCTCAGCTAACGTTGTTGATACAACAGGAGCTGGCGATGCATTTGCATCAGGATTAATCCACGGATTACTCACCGACCATGATATAAAACAAGCCATGATAACCGGATCCGAATGGGCTGCGATTGCAGTCTCAACGGCGAGTTCCATTCCTGGTACTGAATTACAGCTGCATTTAAGTAAATAACCTCCCTCACCTTAACCAGACAACCCTACATAACAGCGTAAATGATAATTACTACTATTTACACTTGCGAACTCATTCATGATTCTGTATTATCCGCCCCCCAACTTGCAAATCGGATAAACTAAAAAAAATGAAAAAAACAGCATTATATATAGCTTTCATAAGCATATTCCTAAGTGCGTGCGATGATTCAAATTCAACAGCCGCACAAAAACCTGTGGAGCCGACTGTACCTTCGAAACCCACAGAACCTACTATTCCTACGGTAACTGCCCATATAAAAACCACCGATATAGCACTTGTATCACCAACAATGCTTCGTTTTACCGCCCCCGGTGTTACCGCTACCAATGCAAGTAAAGTAACAGACATCAAGACTAACTTCGGTGAAGCGAGTGTTGAGCAAACGACAGGGACTATTACTTTCCAACCTTATACTCCTTCTACGACTAATCCTTTAAGCGCTGAAATTATTGCAGCCCAGAACGATTACCAATTTGCAATTAGCTATCAAGTTGAGAATACAATTTATCAACTTGATGGTTTAGCATTACCGCTGTATAACGATAAATCAAATAAGCCAGCGCTACGCTTCAGCAAAGTGAGTAAAGATGGCACACCTTTATCATCAGAAGACCAAGCGCGACCAGCAAATGCTAGTGATTGGAGCTGTGTAACAGATAACAACAGTGACCTCATGTGGCAAGTACCTCAAGCACATGGCACATACGCATTTGATTCAACCTACTACTGGGGTGATCGCACTATCAATCATCGTGATTCCAGCAAAGCAATCTGCACACTTAGTGGTAACTGCAATACCAAAAACTTGGTTGCAGAAGCAAACAAAAAACAACTTTGTGGACGCTCAGACTGGCGTTTAGCAACTCGCACTGAGTGGAAAACGCTATTAGATAAAAAACTTTTCGATAAAGACTCAAAACACTCGCCAATTAACAGCTTCTACTTCCCTTATGTCGACTCTAATTACGGTGAAGCTTATTGGACTGATTCATTTACTATTTATCCAAATGGCCATGATTCCAAGCCAGTAGCTAATGATTGGCAGGGTTCAAATATCCTCGTTGGTGATGCTCATGTGATGTGGATGGATGCAGATTTTGATTCAGCCAAAGCGCCACCACGTTCAACAAACGAATCTCATTTTACTATGTTAGTTAACGGTACCGTCATTCCAGATATAAAAAACAATGAAGTACCAGAAATATCAGCAGAATTAACACAGCAAAATATAGCCGAAGGTGTTGACGAAAATATTAACTGGCAATCACGCTTTGTTAAGTATGGTCCCCTCGGCCAAACGCTTACACAACAAGACAGTTCTAACTGGACTTGTACATCAGACCAGGAATACAAATCTGTGTTACCGAATACACAGATCTTGTGGCAACGCATCAGTAAAAATGAACCACTTAAAAACCACGTTCAGGCTGTAGAGTACGCCGAAGAAATCAACAAAGCAGCATTGTGCGGACAAACTAACTGGCGCTTACCAACAGAGAATGAGTTAAAAAGCCTATTGGTAGAGTCAACAAAATCAATCACTCCAGACTTTGTGATCCCAATGTCAAGGGCCAGCTATAGCAATACCATATTTAATGACACGGTCGTAGAGGATGACAGCTATTACTGGACTTCGACTATCGGCCGATATACAGACACAGAATACAGTGCTGTCGCATTTCAGGAGGAATATGCGGACAGTAGCGACGAATCAAATACCCGTGAATACCGAGTACGCCTAATCTCAACAACGAGATTACAAAAATAATGATCAAAGATACGTTTAAAAGTATGCAACGCCTGTCAGTGATCATCACTGGCTGTGCGTTATTGGCTGCATGTGGTGGCGACTCCGGTACTAGTTCTGGTACTGGTACTGGTACTGGTACTAGCACTGGTTCTGGCACTGCTAAACCGCTGGTATTAAACCCGAGTATACAGCTAACACAAGGGCGTACGACTACTCAGCAGTACGTCTTAACGTCCACGCAGGAGCTACGACTGATTCAACCAGGCCTGTATGGTAATGCCAGCGTTCAAGGCAATACGTTTACCTATCAGGCAAATGCCGACGCACAGGGTTCCGACCATGTAAAATTGGCCATAATATCAAGTGACAAAATTGAGACCATCAATTGGCTGATTAGAGTGAATAAACCAACACCTCGCTTTGCAACATTAACGCTCGGTGACAGTAATCAGAAGAAGGAATGGCAGTGCCTAACAGATAATAATATTCATCAAGGTGTCGTTTGGGCCAGTCCACTACAGCCATCAATGCAAACTTATGCTTGGGGTGACTGGCAACCAACCTTGCCTGATTTTCAAGCTCAATGTCAATTCACAGATGGTGATGGCAACAGTCAAGCATGTACAACAGATACGCTTGTTGAATACGCGAATCAACAAAACTGGTGTGGCCGCGATGATTGGCGTTTACCGTCAGACTATGAAATGAAAGGATTAATCAGTGAGCAAGATTACGCATTAGATAATAATCAAGCTGCCATTGACCCTTACTTTTTTTCTGCAACAGGTTTTGAGACTTACTGGTTAGCGAATGATAACCCTCTGTTAAATTCTGACAATATTGCACCAACGTTAGATTTTGCTACAGGTCGCCATACTACCGTTATGCAAAACAAACGTAAGCCTAAATCAGTGATGCTTGTTAGTGGTGTAAAACGTGATGCAACACTACCATCAGAACAAAAGAAGCCACAAGCAGAAAAGGACAGCTTTATACGGTTAGACAATAGCGGTCAACCACTACCAAAAGCACTGCAAGCTGCTGACTATGCTGATGCACCTTGGCGTTGTTTAGATGATACGCGTGGATTAGTACGTGATAACTTCTATTTACGCGATAAGCAGTTCTCTTACGTATATTGGTTAACCCCTGATCCACAAGACATCACTAACACTAACCAGCAGTTATCAATACAGACGAGTGTACCAAAGGCTGTCTCAGATATTAATCAAGCGACATTTTGTGGTCGTGATGACTGGCGGCTACCCACAGCTGATGAGTTAGCAATGTTACTACATAAAGGTGAACAAGAGAGTGATTACAGCTTATTATATGAAACATCACTCAACAAACCTGAAGCTGGTGATTATTGGGTTAAAACGGCCTCTGGTTATGGCTTGTTCAGTTTACCAACAACAGTAAACTTACAACCAAAATCAACGACTTACGCAGACATTGGGCGTATTTTATTAATAGCAACAGAGTTTGAAAGCAGAGCGACAGAAGATCCGCGTTCAGTGAACAACCACGCTCAACCTAACTTCAATAGCCTAAGACAAGCCTATGCCAATAATAGTGATTATTGGCCAACACCATTTGTCGATGATATGTCGAGCTATCAAGAACTGGGCACTATGCCTAAACCAAGCTTTCCTAACGAAAACCCTTATAGTGAGCTAAAAGTCGCATTAGGAGAAAAGCTCTTCTTCGACCCCTTCTTATCTCGAGCCGGTGATGTGGCGTGTTCGAGTTGTCATGACCCTAAATTAGGTTGGGGAGATGGACAAGAGGTTTCTATTGGCCATGATCGTCAACGTGGCAAACGTAACGCTCCTACAATTGTAAACAGTGCATTCTTACCTGTATTATTTTGGGATAGTCGTGCAGCAACATTAGAACAGCAAGCACTAATGCCAATTCAAGACCCAGTAGAAATGGCTGAAAATTTACCGCGTTTACTTTCACGACTCAATGCACATACACAATATCCAGCCTTGTTTAAACAAGCATTTCCAGAAGATGCGATGAGTGCTGATATCACAGAGCAACAATTAGGAATGGCACTCGCCACATTCCAGCGAACGATTATTAGTAACAAAAGTCGTTTTGATACATTTGTAGCTCAGGCTGATAGTACAGGCAATACTAGCGCACTTTCTGATAAAGAACTGTGGGGATTAGACATCTTCCGCCGCAATGGCCGTTGTGTTAATTGTCACATGGGGGCTGAATTTACTGATCACAAAATGCAAAATGTCGGACTGACTTATTATCAAGGTTTTTATGAAGATCTGGGATTGTATAATGTTGATAAAAAATCAAGTAGTGTCGGTAAATTTAAAACACCTTCATTACGTGATGTGATGAACAATCACCCATGGTTCCATAACGGTTTACTCGATACGATGGAAGGTATTATCTCAATGTACTCAGCAGGTATGGCAGATAATGCACCCTTTGGTTGGGGTAAGTATGATCCCAATTACCCGGTATTATCAAAGAAAATTAGGCCATTAAATCTAACGGTTACAGAAGCTGAAGCATTACAAGCCTTTTTAACCACAATCACGGCTCCAACGCCTCAAAAGCCAGCAACTAGATTTGAGTTAGGACTCCATTAACATCACTATATTATCGGCTTAAATGATTAGTAGGTGTTTATTATAGGCACCTACTAATTTTTCCTATTGATAGCGATAACTTTAGCGTTCACCAACGAGATACAAATAAGTGTGCTTAGCACTGTATTTAGGTGACATATGAACACCGTAAAAACAAGGTACTTTGTGCTCACAAATCTCGTTAATAGCCTCAAAACCTGCGTTTATTTTTCGTATTGAAATGGGCTCTTTCGTTACAATAATCATCGCTGCAGAATCCGCTATCGTATCGTTGGCAGCTAGGTTCAATGAACTCTCTTCACAAGATGTTTCAAAAAAACGGAGGGATTTAGAATGTGACACTAATGAAGAAATATCACTGATATCAAATTTAAGCAGTTGATTTTTATTCAGCATTGTCGCCATATGATTAACAAACCGTAATGCGGTTAAACTATTCCGTTTATCAATCTCATCGATATTCAACCAAATCGTTGCAATATAATTATCCTCAATAATTTTACGGCGAGAAAGATAACTAAGCTGATTAACATGTTTTTGCTGATAAATGACCACAATCAAATCTGATTGCAGTAAATTGACATCATGCGCGATTGCATCTTGCGCCGTAATGAATTGCATATTGATATCGTCATTATTAGCAATATCAACTAATAATGGATGTGGCTCAATAAATGATAATACCGTGATGTTTGAAATATCATCATTGCCGTGCGTCGGTTGGATCATGATTGTTCCCCTTTCATACCCTCAACTCATAAGAATATTATGGGATAAAAATGCACGGTTTGTTCAAAATTACTCTTTAAAGTAGATAATAATCTCTTTATAGACATCATGTTCATAATAGACAAAACAAAAGTGATGTTTAATTGACTGAATTGTTCAACAAGTAAGCTTGCCATGTATGTTTTATAGATTCTTGTACTTATGATAATAATGCATACTACCGATAGCCAAACTCAATATACTGTTCAATAAGCGTTTGGCATTAAATACCGTTAGTAATCCAATACTTATGCTAATCCCTGTAATGTCCGATTAATCCACCCCAATAAAAATTTGTTTTGATTTTCATTGTTTGTCACTATCTTCGCGTAACGGGTTATTTTGGCTAATGCATAATGGGAAACAAACAAAGATTCATTATATTCATTAAGTTTGGATAACGTAATTGGTCCAACAATACCGTCTGGCTTGGCATCAACAACAACTTGTGCAAGCTTAACGGCAGTGCTAAGACCAGTATTCACGGCAAAATCAAACAAGCTCTCAGCGACTTTCTGACTTGTTATCATGTCACCATTAATTTTTTTCCAAAAATTATAACGATAAAAGTTAAAAACTAATTCAATGAGCTGCGTGTCTTGTTGTCCCTCACTCCCATGATTCTTTAATAGTCGCCAACCAAGCCATTGCGGATGGGCATTTGCCGAAATACCCGCAAAGGTTAATCCCCCACGATCACCTGCTACATGATGTAGTTTATAACCACCTTCGTTGTGTAATACCTTTTCAAATCCAAGTCTAAAATTTGCCATATACGATCTGCCCTTACTCTTAACAGCTTGTAAATCAAAGGACATATAGTTTGGCATTGATACATGAGGACGGCTATCGGGGAAAAGTCGGTTTTTAGTATGAAAAATTAAAATTAAAAAAGCCTGCACAATTAATATTAATTATGCAGGCTCCGTTTATATCAATAACGTTTAGTCGTATTACTTATGCTTCGTTATCAAAATATACCTTTGTTTTTTTGTCTCGTTTTCTTGCAAGGCTATTCAGATGTAATCCAGATAAAGTCAACGCAATACCCGTGATCGAACCGATTAAGGCTAATGAACCAAACCAAACTAAACCAACAAGCGTTAAGGTTTCCGTTTTCACTTCTTTATAATGATCAACATTATCAATATAAGAAGCCATACGATAAACCTGATTAGATAACGCCATTGTGTTCGCTTCTATTTCAATCACGCGAATATCATAACGTAACTTCATATTCGTTTGCTTGATCTCTTTGATGTAGTCTTTCTCATTTAAGAACTGAACATCTGCTTGATCACGCTTAATCTCTAAGTTACGTAACGCTGTGATTTTATCCTTAGCCAGTTTTCTTTGTTTAACCGCTAAATTACTATTACTCGCGCTCACCGCATTTTTATAGCTACGATTAAGTTGTTTCACCTCTTCGTTTTTCTGCTGGATCATGTCATCTTTCAATCCAAGTAAATCAGCATAATAATCGTCAAGGAATTGAACCGACTCTAAATCAGGGCTGTTATCTTTAACAATAATAGTGTTGTTATTAATCTTGTTAAGCTGAGTTTCAACATGGCGGATCTTTTCATCGTAGTCTTTTTTTACCGCTGCAGAAGTAAAGAAATTCGAATCATCTAACGCAACAATTTTGTCGGCATTCAGTTTATTAAGCTGAGCTAATAAACGGTTACGTTCGGCTTGTACTAAATCAGCGTTACCTTGAGTGCGTTCCATCGATGACTTAAAGCGCTGCTCTTTCTTCTGTGATAGCTCTTGTAGCAGCTCTGACTTTTCAACTTTAAGCTGAATTAATTCCTCTTTTTTTGCTGCAAGAGCGCGACTTAACTGTGGAATATTCTTTGATAAACGCTTATTACGTCTTACTTCACTGGCGTATTTCGATTTATAGTTCGCATTGACCGTAGTGGTATCGTTGTCAATTTGCTGGGTTTTTAGATTGTAGTCTTGCAATGCAATTTCAATGTTTTCTTCATTAATTTTGATCTGGTTTTCAATTTTACTGATCTCAATTTCACTGATGTTAATTTGACTATTAATCGATGAAAAAGCGCGTTCAAAACCATTAAGTAAGGTTTCAAATGTGATAAGACACAAGAAACTAATGATCAACAGGTACATAGGGAATGATTTACGTGAATGCCAAAGTCCGATTACAAAAGGGATCTTGGTTAATTCCACCAACGAAATCATTACAAAAGGCGCAGCTAATGTGAATGCACTGGTCAAATTATTGTCACTTGTCATTAATGATATTGAAATACAAAGACCGATAAATACAACAATGATTTCGACCATCCAAGCGATTTTGCGTAAAAATCGGCTATGTTTACTCAATTCATCGCCTTCATTATCCCTAACTTTACTGGTATTTGGACCAGCTCCCATGATATCGCTCATTTGTGTATAACACCTCAATAATAAATAAAATAATACTTCCACTTAGCTACTTCTGTGTAACTTTTCAGTGAGAAGAATAACCACTGAATTTCCATTCATTAAAGACATTGCCAGTTTATAGAATAATTATGAAAATAAATTAACATGTATAAAACTATAACTCTACGTCCATATACTTTCGCTTACAGATGCTCAAATAACAATCACAACATGCCGATTATTACAGCTGTTTAAAATACGATATACTGATAAATATCTTTGAAATATGAAAAAACAACAGCTTATATAACAATTCGGTAAATATAGCTATCCAAATAACAGGTATCTACGATTAGCTCTCATCACAAAATTTATCCACGACCCTACAGTAGGAGCATGGCATTGAGCAACTTAAGATATTTATATTTCCACCAGCATAACTTGCTGATTCTAACCTATACATTAGGGATAGTTACAGGAATAATGACACAGTCAACAGTATGTATGATATAGGTAACGGTTTTTAGTTATTGCTCTTGCAATACACTCAAATATATTATTTCAGAACATTTACACAGCCCGCTAAATAATTTTAAATAATGATAACTATCTTGTTATTCCAATAATAACGACAACGGTAACGCTTTAAATCCATTACATTAATAACAACGACATTAAATCAACAGGATGTGATAATGCAAACAACGCTAACAGCGACAACAAGTATATGGCAACAAAGAATCAAATCTTTAGGTCCAGGAATTATGATGGCAACCGCGGCCGTCGGCGGCTCTCATTTAGTCGCATCAACGAAGGCTGGGGCAACCTATGGCTGGCAACTAATTGGACTGATTTTACTGGTAAACTTGTTCAAGTACCCCTTTTTTCGTGCAGGAATACAATACACATTAGGCACCAATAAAAGCTTGATTCAAGGCTATAGTGAATTAGGTAAGGGCTATTTATGGCTTTATACTGGGCTCAATGTCATTTCAGGGATTGTGAATACCTCAGCACTGCTACTCTTTAGTGCCAGTCTACTTGGTTACTTTCTACCTTGGTCACTGCCGTTAACGACACTTTCAGCAATTGTGCTGGCTGTATGCCTCGCTATCTTACTTGCAGGTCATTTTAAAGCCCTTGATAAGCTTTCTAAACTGATTATGGCTGTACTGGTTGTTGCGACCGTAGCCGCAGTAGTGATAGCGCTGAATCAAGGTGCAGTTGCTCCTGCAGACTATGTTAGCCCATCTCCTTGGCAAGTATCAGCGATTGGTTTTATCGTGATCATGATGGGCTGGATGCCAGCACCGATTGAAATTTCAAGCATTACCTCGCTGTGGCTGAAGAACCAGCAGAAAGAACAACGAGTAACGCCAGATTCGGCATTATTTGACTTTAATGTCGGCTATATAGGTACTGCATTACTTGCTGTTGCTTTTGTGATGCTTGGCGCGTTGGTACTCCATGGTAATGGGGTTGAATTAAAAAGCTCAGGTATTGGCTTTTCACATCAATTAGTAAGCATGTATGCACAAACGATTGGTGAGTGGTCTGGTAATTTAATCGCACTAGTGGCCTTCTTTTGTATATTTGGCAGTACGATCACTGTCATTGATGGCTACTCCCGTGCATTAGCAGAGTCTCACTTGTTAATCACCAAGCAACCACTTGATCAACGTAAATATCACCAAGTATGGATGGTAACAATCAGTGCTTGCGCATTGGCAATCTTACTCTTCTTTACGTCATCTTTAATGGATATGCTGAACTTTGCGATGGTGTTAGCGTTTATGACCACACCGATCTTTGCATTGATTAATTATCGTTTAGTAACACAAGCCAAACTACCAAAAGCGTTAAAACTCACTACCGGCATGAAACTACTTTCATGGGCGGGTTTGATTTATCTGTTTAGCTTCTTAGCGGTATTCATTTGGTGGAAATGGATAATGTAATAAAATAAAAATGAGTACACCCGATGTACTCATTTCTTGTGAATATATGCCACCCTAAATTTTAATCACCTTAAGGTGGCATAATCGATTAAAACACCGTACAAGCTTCGCTACGTGTTTTCAGCTGGCCGCGTATTTTACCGCTCACCGTCGACAATGTGCAATTAGCCTTGTCATTCAGTACCTTACCACTACCTACCATGGTGTTAATCACATCAGCATAACTGGTCCAAGTACCGGTAAAGTAACTATCACCGTCTTTTTCTACAAACGCAGGTAAATAGTTTAATGCATTAAAGAATTGGCTGCCAACAGCACCCACTTCGGTAATATCACTGCCATGTTCAAGCGCTTGGTAAGCATCAAGCAAAGATTGAATAGACGTTTTAGTGGCCATAATGATGATTTCTTTGCTTTGGTCAGTCA
>Ga0209291_1000634_pt1 | contig 33174 bp, 28 predicted proteins | sample GOMGulsemesocosm_FD_184633 | JGI IMG/M metagenome (GOLD analysis project Ga0209291, IMG submission 184633) | Methane-oxidizing microbial communities from mesocosms in the Gulf of Mexico - GOM9B Gulf of Mexico (SPAdes) (version 2) | ecosystem: Environmental > Aquatic > Marine > Cold seeps...
ATGGTGGTGTTTACATTTCATACGATAAAGGGAAGTCTTGGGAAAGTAAAAGTAAAGGTTTAGGTGTTGCTGAGGTTTTAGGAATGGCAGTAGGACAGACTGATCCAAATCAAGTGGTGATTGGAACATATCATGATGGAAGTTCCGCATATGCTAATTGGGATAATGATGGAAAGTACTATTGGAAAAATGTGAATGGCGGAGACGCTTTAGTTCCTTTAATTAATCCAAAAAATAATGCTGAGGTATATACATCCAATCAATATACTGGAGGAGGAATTTATTACTCAAACGATACATCAAAGACAGTAAGTAATATTCACTCAAAAAATGGATTGAAAACAACTGGTTGGCAAATGGCGGCGAGTTTACATCCTAACCAAACTAATGTATTGTTTTTTAACTCGAAACACGCAAAGGGAGAATCAAAAGGTAGCTCAGATGTGTATAGAACAGCTGATGCTTCAGAGAGAATGAATGCTAAACAAATTTCAAATTTTAGTTTAACTCATCAATTAGAAAATTATACGGTATATGGTTTATTTACATCAAAAGATCATCCTAATATATTATTAGCATATGTATTTCATCATTATAAAGATGAGAACGGTAAATCAAAAACGAAGCACAAGTTATTTAGAACGCTTAATAGTGTAGACTCTACTGTTTCTGTAATTAATAGTTGGCATGAATTAGAATTACCTAGATCGACTTGGCTAGGTGATATTGAAATTGACAAAAAGAATAGTAATAAAATGTATATTTCTTGTGTGTTTGGTGGAAAAATAAATCCGGAATACCCTGATGAAAAAGGTATGGTGTATTATGCTAAGTATCGTAAAAAAAATAATAAATTGAAAAGAAACTCAGATATCTCTCATTCCATAGCAAATGGTAATGGTGGGAAGTTTAATGTAGTGTATTCCAATACTAATAAAAAAATAATGTTTGTAGGTACAGCAAGTGGTGTGTTTATGCGAGAATGGTCTTTCTTTGGATGGCGAAAATGGGTCAGAGTAGGATATGGATTACCCCACTGTTTAGTGTATGGTTTAGACTTTAATGAAGAAAGTCATACTTTAACAGTTGGTTTGAAGGGTAGAGGCGTTTGGAAAGTATCAGTGGCAGCAAAAAAGTAGTTACTTTTTTATAAAATAGTATTACAATAGAAATAAAAACAAATGACAAATTCAGAATTAGTAGTGCAATTAGCAAAGTTTAGTGTTCCTGCAATTGTTTTTTTCGGATCAGTTTATTACTTAACGAATAGATGGTTTGAAATTCAATCACAAAAGAATAAATTAAAGGCAACAGAATTAGCTAAGAAAGTGAGTAGTGAAAATGAATTGAAAAAACATTTTTTCCCACTGCAAGTTGATGCTGCTCAGCGATTAGTTTTGTTTTTAGAGCGAATTGCACCAAATAACATGGTAATGCGTTTGCATAACCCAGGTTTACCTGCTAGAGCCTTTCAACAAAAGTTATTAGAAAACATTAGAAGTGAATTTGACCATAATTTAGCGCAACAAATTTTTGTAAGTACAGAATCGTGGGCAAGAGTGGTCAATAGTAAAGAAGAAATTGTTAAAATCATTAATATGGCAGCTACTAAATTAGATCCAACTGCACTGGCTGGTAATCTAAGTCATGGGATTTTTGAAATTACAGCACAATTACAACATCAACCAACTGATTTAGCGATTGAATTTATTAAAAATGAAATTAGAGTGGAATTGAAGTAAACGAAAAAAATGAAAGTATTTGATAGCCTTCTAATTTAAGTATTGGAAGGCTTTTTTTTGTTGTCTGTTTTTAAGGCGTAGAGACAGAAATAGGTAACACCTTACCATGTATCCATTTGGAAGAATTCAGACTAAAGTCAGCAATAAATTCTGCCATTTCATTAGCAGATAGTGGCGCTTCATAACCAGGGAATGCTTCTTCCAACATTTCGGTTTGTGCAGCACCTAATGCTAAACAATTGGCTTTAATTTTAGTTTCCTTAAGTTCTTCTGCTAAACATTCTGTAAAAGAGGCAACAGCTGCTTTTGAAGAACTGTATATAGATAAGCCTGGGAATTTTGAACTCCCTTGAAAACCTCCCATAGAACCAATATTTACAATATGTCCACCATTTTGTTCCATAAATGGAATAGTAGCTTGACAAGATTGAATTAAGCCAAAAACATTTGTTTTATAACTAATATCAATATCTTCTTTTGTAATGTCTAAGATTGACTTATTCACTAATAAACCGGCATTGTTAATTAAAACATCAACTGATTTAAATGTGTTCTGAATGAGATGAGTTAAGTCTTTTTTTGATGAATCAGAAGACACGTCAAACTTTGAAACAGTTACGTTTTTAGTGTCACTAAATGAACTTAGTTTATCTATATTTCGGGATAAAGCTAAAACATTGTTGTTCTTGGAAAGAATTGAAACTAATGCTTTACCAATTCCTCTACTTGACCCAATAACAACAATGTTTTTCATTTTTATATTTTATAATTCTGTGAAAGAATAGTTTGACTAGTATTCGTCAAATGATAATGTTACATTTTTAGTTAATGGACGGGCTTGACAAGTTAATACAAATCCATCATCAACTTCATCTTGATCTAAAGCATAGTTTAATTCCATTTTCACTTTACCTTCCATAACTTTGGCTTTACACGTACAGCAAACACCACCTTTACAAGAAAAAGGAACATCAGCATCTGCATCCATAGCAGCTTGCATAATAAACTTCCCTTTTGAAGATAAATCAAATTCAAATTCTTCATCATCTACAATCACTTTAACATGACTTGTAATTTCCACAGATTCGTCAATTACTTCTTCTCCTCCTTTTTTAACCTCTGGTGCAGTAAATAATTCGAAATGAATATTTTTATCATTTATACCTTTTCCAGAAAAGAATTCTTTAATGGCAGAAATCATTCCTTCTGGTCCACATGAGTAAATATCATTAATAGATATATCAGCTAAAAATTTAGAATATAATTTTTCTAATTTAACAGCCTCAATTCTTCCATTTAATTCATCAGTTGCAGAATTTTCTCTACTATATAAGTAATATAACTTAAAATTAGAATTTGCATTTGAAATAGCATCTAATTCATCTTTATATATTGTTTCTGTTGCCGATTTATTACCGTAAAATAATGTTACTGTATTAGATTCATTTGCATTTAAAATGAATTTAGCAATAGAAATGATTGGTGTAATTCCTGACCCAGCAGCAAATAAGACATAATTCTTATTTTTGTCAGATGATACCGTAAAGTTTCCTGTAGGTGCCATTACGTCTAAAGAACCTCCAACTGTTAAGTTTTGTGCAAAAGTTGAAAATTTACCATTTTCTACTTTTTTAATTGCTACTTTCCATTCGTTTTCATGTGGAGCAGAACTAATAGAGTAGGCACGTCTTACGTCTTCTCCGTTAATGTCAGCTTTTAATGTTAAATATTGACCAGCATGAAATTGGAATTTTTCAGTTAATTCTGAAGGGATTTCAAACGTGATTGATATTGCATCACTAGTTTCTTTAGTAATGTCTTTTATTGTTAAGTGGTGAAATTGATTGCTCATAATATTTTCAATTTTTTTGTAAAAATAATGCTTATTACCAATATGACTAATAAAACAGCCAATTATTAATAAACAAATTTAAGGTTTGTTATGATTTTTAAGTTAATTAATCTAATAGGTCTACTTTTACCACACCATCTCTATCAATATCAGTTAACTTAACTTGTTTTATTTGATTAACTAAATCAGCATTGAAACTAGTCTTAACTTTGACATAATTTTCTGTAAATCCATACATTGTTCCTTCATTTTCTTCACCTTCAAATAAAACAGATTTTGTTTTACCTAGTTGTGTTTCGTAGAATGCACGTCTTTTTTTGTTTGATAAAATTTGTAATTGTTTACTTCTATCACGTCTAACTTTGATCGGGATTGCATCTGCCATTTTTCGTGCAGTTGTATTTGCTCTTTCAGAATAGGTGAATACGTGTAAATAAGAAATGTCTAGTTGGTTTAAATAATTAACAGTTGTTAAAAATTCTTCTTCTGTCTCTCCTGGAAACCCAACTATAACATCAACACCAATACAGGTGTCAGGATTATGACTTTTTATACGTTCTACACGTTCTGTATATAATCCACTCAAATACTTTCTACGCATTTGTTTCAATAAATTATCTGAACCTGATTGAAGTGGGATGTGAAAGTGAGGTAAAAAGCTGTTTGACTGCGCAACAAAATCAATTATTTCGTTGGTTAATAAATTTGGCTCAATTGATGAAATTCTAAATCTTTCAATTCCTTCCACCTTATCAAGTTCTTGAACTAAGTCATAAAAGTTTTCACCTTCCCCTTGTCCAAAATCACCAATATTCACTCCCGTTAATACAACCTCTTTTATTTTTGTTTCTGCTATCTTTTTTGCTTCAATTACGGTATCAGCTACAGAAGTATTTCTACTTTTTCCTCTAGCTAATGGAATTGTGCAAAATGTACAAAAGTAATCGCAACCATCTTGAACTTTTAAAAATGAACGGGTTCTATCTCCAAAACTAAAAGACGGAATGAAATCAGTAGTTTCTTTAATGTTTGAATTTTCAATTTTTGCAATGTCTTGTTTTTCAAGATTGTCTAAATGATCTAAAATGTTAAATTTTTCATTCGCACCTAAAACCAAATCCACACCATCAATATTTGCTATTTCTTCAGGTTTTAATTGAGCGTAACACCCAATCATAACAACAAACACTGCTGGATTAACTTTTACGGCTTTTTTTACAATTTGACGACATTTTTTATCTGCGTTATCAGTAACAGAGCATGTGTTAATGACAACAATATCAGGTCGGTCAGTAAAATCTACCTTGGCAAAACCTTGATTCTCAAAATTTCTAGAAATAGTTGACGTTTCTGAAAAATTCAGTTTACAACCTAACGTATAAAATGCAACTTTTTTGTATTGACTCATAATAAGGTGCAAAGATACTATCAAATCATATGAAAACAAAAAATCACTAGACAATTAAGCCTAGTGATTTAAATTATTTGTGTAGTTTTTATGTTTTAAAGGTCTTCAAAAGAAAGTTCTTCTTTACGTTCAGGTTTTTTATAATCTCCAGAATCCCATAATTCTTTAATTTTATCTAAAGCGGTTGACATTCCATCACTGAATTTGTCAAAATCTTCTTTATATAAAAATATTTTATGCTTTTCAAATTCAGCTCTATCTCCTTCTTCACCACCGTTTTTTCTTTTACTTTCAGTGATTGTTAAGTATAAATCATTACCTCTTGTTTTCTTTACATCAAAAAAGTAAGTTCTTTTTCCTGCTTTTACTTTTTCCGAAAACACTTCATCATTTCTATCGTTCATCATCCCTTTTGGTTAAATTTATTGTAAGTAACACAAATTTATAACTATTAAATAAATATCAAAGTGATTGGAATAATTTATTAACCAATTTTTTAAATAAATGTGCGAATATAATTATCGATTTCTAGTGTGTCTTTAGGATGGAACCATTTAATTTCTTCATTCTTCTTAAACCATGTAAATTGCTTTTTAGCATATCTACGCGAATTTCTTTTAATGAGTCTTACGCATTCCTCAAAATCAATATTATTATCAAAATAGGAGAAGAATTCGGAATATCCAACAGTTTTTAAGGCAGAGTGTTCTTTAAACTCAGAAAGTGATTTGACCTCTGACTCTAGACCAGCTTCTAACATCATATCAACTCTTAAATTGATTCTGTCATATAATAACTCTCTTTCCATTTCTAAGCCTAACCAAATAGGCGTAAAATTTCTATCTTTTTTTTGATTTTTTCTAAATGAAGTAAATTTCCTACCAGACAATTCAATGACTTCAATAGCTCTAATCATTCTTGCATGATTTTGTCTATCGATAAAATTGAAAACATCTGGATCGTTTTTATCTAAATAATCTTGTAATGGTTTTAAGCCCTCATTTATATGGACCTGAATGTATTTTTCTCTTATTATAAGGTCAGATGGCATTTCATCTATTCCGTATACTAATGCATGGATATATAATCCACTCCCTCCAACAGCTATACAAACATCATGTTCTTCAAATATTTTATCTAGCTTTTTTAAAGCGTCAGTTTCAAACTTACCAGAAGTATAGGGTTGATGAATTGAATGTGAATCAATAAAATAATGTTGTGCTTGACTTAGCTCAATGGTGTCAGGTTTAGCTGTACCTATTGACATTTCTTTAAAAAATTGTCTTGAATCAAATGATAGAATAGGGCAGTTATGCTTATTTGCTAACTCAATTGCTAAACTGGTTTTGCCAATAGCAGTTGGACCTGCTACAATAATTAAGTGCTTTTTTGAATTATATTTAGGGTGTTTAGGTGTCAACTTTTTTCTACAAAGTTAATCTTAACTATTTAATTTCAATTTTCTTTCCTAAAAATTTTGGTTGCGTATTTAAGATGATATCAAGCATTAGTTTTACACGAGCAAGTTTCTCTCTTAGCATAGTTTTAAATCCGTAACTTGCAGAAACTTTACTAGCTGTAAATCCAATAGCTTCTATGTTGTTATGATTAGCAATAAATATGGATCTTTCAATGTGAAATTTTTGTGAAATCACTGTAAAATTAGATTGTCCAAATACTTTTCTAGCTCTAATTACAGAGTCAAATGTTCTAAAACCAGCATAATCTAAAAAAATTCTATTTTCGGGTATTCCTTTTTTAATTAAATCTTCTTTCATGGTTGTGGGTTCATCATATTCTGAATTACCATTATCACCACTTACTAAGACAAAGCTAATTTTTTTGGCTTGATACAATTTTACAGTTGCGCTTATTCTGTATGAATAATAAGCGTTTGTGTATCCTGATTTAAGATATTTACTTGTACCTAAAACTAAGCCTACTTTATTGTAAGGGATTTTATTTACAGATGCATATACTTTAGTTTGAACAGTCTTTGATACAGCGTAATCCGAAATAAGAATACTTAATAAGGCCAAAATAACGGAGAGAATAAATAAACGTTTGTAAAATTTTAATGTTTTAAACATATTCTAGTGTTCTATTAAATCCGGAAAAGCATGTTTATACTCTTCATAGCGTTCCATTATTTCGTAAATGTATTCATAAGTTTCAGCACCTCTCATGTATCCATACTTTACAACCTTATCTCTGTTGTATTTTGGTGAAGAAAGATTTAGAACCATCACATTTACATTGTCATACCAAACATCTGGATCAAGTTCATATTTTTCAGCCAATCTTCTAGCATCATCAATATGTGCTCGCCCAGCATTAAAAGTTGCGATAGTAAAGTATCTTGCTTCAGTGGAGTCAGGTACAACTTTTAACCATTGCTTGTAATTTTTATTTAATTTAGTAAAACCAGCTTTCAATTGACTTTGAGCAGTTGATGACCTATTGATTCCATAAGATTTTGCAGTAGCAGGCATAAACTGAAATAAGCCATAAGCACCACACCAAGATACTTTCCATGTTTCAAATTTTGATTCTTGATATACTATGGCAGATATTAATCTCCAATCCCAACCAATTTTTTCACTTTCTGCTTTTATATAGTCATCATATGGTGAAAGCTGACCTTCTTTTAATACTGAAGAATAGTCTTGAACTGCTTTGTTTGTTAAATTTTTTCGATCAAAATATTTACGCTTTACTTCACCAATTGTTGATCTGTTTGACTTGCTTTTTAACCAATAATTTAAGGTGTCAATCAAGGTTTTTGAAGATTTTCTACACGCAAAGGCAATTTGTTGTTCATCACTTAAATTTAAAGAGCTATTAATATTTCTGAAGTAATTTGAATTTATTTTAGCAACGTTGGCATCTGTAATTGTAAAATCTATTTCTTTTTCACTTACCATTCGAATCAATTCCTCAGACGAAATATCTCCATCCGCTGGAATAATTTGAATATTCAAATTTAACGAATTATTTATTTTTTTAATATTTTGATAGTACGTTGAGTTTTTCCAAACAAATATTCTTTTATTTCTTAATTGTTCTATATCAGTCACTAAAGAATCATTAAGTTGTGATTTACTCATTCTTCTCCAATTGTCAGGTTTACGCTGAATTAATACTTGTTTTGTGGTTTGAATTGGAGTTGTAAATAAATATTCTTCCTGTCGTTCTGGTGTTATAGTCAGGTTGCATGCAATTAAATCACCTTCACAATTATTCAATTTGTTTTGCATTGAATCTAAATCATGCATCATTTTTACATTGATTCTTATATTCATATCTTTTGCAAATTCATGTAAAAGTTCATATTCAAATCCCATGTTTCTTCCTTTATATAAGAAATAGGAGGACGGACTATTCTCTGCTAATACAGTTAAGATTTCTTTTTCTTGAATCTCTTGCCAAGAAGTTTCACATTTTACAATGGTATCTTTTTCAATGGTTTCATTCTTTTGCTCACAAGAAAAAAATAAAACAGAGAGAGTTAGAAAGGAGAGAAATAATGGAGATTTTAACTTCATAGATTCCTAATATACGTAAAATTGTACTATTTATTACGATTAATACCCATCTGTTTTTTTATAACTAGATTTATTTTGATTGATATCTATGGTAGTTAGCGAGTTAGTTTCTTAAGTAATGTTGTCAAAATAAATTGAAAATAAAGTTAAGTAGGTTTAGATTGTAGTGTTCTCTTTTAAAATGTCAATAAGTTTTAATTTTGATTTTTGTAGGTTTTGAGCGTTCAAATCATCACAAAAAATTAACTTGTTATTGTAACTTGTAATGGAAAAAGATTCATCCTTTTCAGTAATCGTATTGACGTAAAAATAAGATAGATTCTTATGAAGTTGAATTTCTACAGTTAAATAATCACTGTAATAATTTATTGATTTACAATATCTCGTAGATGAAGGAGTCTTTAAAAAGTATTCAAAGTTAAAATCATCTTCTAAAAATTGAAACGCATTTTCAATACTATTAATTTGTTCTTCCATTAATTCTAAGCTTGCTGCTAAGGTAATTAGATTATTAATGAAAACGAGCCGGGTTATTAATATTTTATTATCTTTGAAATTAACCAACTATTAAGTTTGGCTAAGAATTTGATTAGAGCTTAAAAATATATATATGAAAAAGAAGTACATTTTAATTGCTGCCTTATTAGTAAGTTCAGTAAACCTATTTGCGAATAATGAAGGTAATACTAACGAATTTATTATTGAAAATACTCTAGAAAGTATATCTGTAAAAGTTAAAGTAACAAATAATAATATGGCTGTTTCTGGTGCAACAGTGTCAATATTATCAGCTGGTCAAGTTATTGGTACAGCCACTACTGATTCAAAAGGATATGGGAATGTGTCGATTAATGAATTTAAGGGCGGTGCTGTAGATATTAAAGTGGAATCTACAAATTATCAAACTATTGTTTTACAAGGTGCTCTAATAAAAAATAACGCATTTTATCCTGTTAAAACACAAAAAATGGTTGAAGGACTTCAAGCTGTAAAGACTATTAGTGTTGATAATTCAATTGCAGCTATTGAAGCAAAATCTGAAGAAGCAGTCGAAAAAATAATTTCTAAAACGGAAAACCAAAAAGAAAAAGAGTTAAAGTCTATAGATGCCGCTGAACAAAGCAATAAAGATAAAGAAAACGCAATTAGCAAGACTGAAGTTTTGAAAGCTGAAAAAGAGAAATCTGCATTAGAAGCTGAAAAGGTTCAAAGTGATGCTGATAAAATGGCAGCTGAGAATGCAAAAAAAGTTGAAGATGCTAAATCTAATACTGACAATGCTATTGCTCAAAGAGAAAAGGATAGAGTCGCTCAGCAAGAAAAATTGAATGCATATGAAACTCAAGTAGCTAAAGAAAAAGCTATAGAGGAAGCTGAAGAAATGAAAAAGAAGGCTGAAAAAGAATCGGCAAAAGCGGAGAAGGAAGCAAAGGAAAAAGCAAAGGAAGTAGAAGGAGAAGCTAAAGAATTAGAAAAAAAAGCTAAAGAAGAAGCTAAAAATGCAAAGGACTTGGCTAAAAATGCAAAGTCTGAAGCAAAAGAGGCCACGAGAATAGCGAAAGCTGAAGAGAAAGCAGCAAAGGAAGAAGCTAAAAAAATAAAAGCGGCTGAAAAAGCGAAAAAAGAACAAGAAAAGTATCAAAGCAAAATGGATAAGTATACTGTTCAGTTGAATAAACTAGAAACAGATAAATCTAAAATTGATAAAAAGCAGAATAAATTGAATGCTAAAATCAATAAAGGCAAAATTAAACCTGAAGATGCAAAAGTAGCACAAGCAAAGTTAGATGAATCATATGCCAAGCAAGAGCAAAAAGTGATTAAGATTAATAATGATATTGAGAAATTAACTAAAAAATACAAGAAGTAAAATACCATTGTAAACTTAAAAGCTCCATTATGTTAATAATGGAGCTTTTTGTTTTTGATAGCGTTTAGCTGGATTTAGTATTCCGCCATTTTTACCATTAATGCTTGAAAATACTTCTTTACATCAGATGTTCTACAGTTATAATTATTAATAATCATGGCGTAAGCTAAATGTTTTCCGGTTTTAGTTGTGACGTAACCCGTGTAAGCTTTCATTCTTTTCATTGTTCCACTTTTGCCTGTGACACGTCCACTTGCAGCAGTATTTCTACCAATACTAGCCATAGTTCCTTTTTTTCCAGCAATTGCTAAAGAGTTTTTTAACGTTTTGGATGATTTCATATAAGCTAAAAGGTCAATGAAAAATTTTGAATTCACAGCATTAGAGCGTGAAAGTCCACTTCCATCAGTCATAAATAATCCAGAGGCATCAATTTTGGTTTTCCAATAAGCTTGTGTAATTAGGGCGCCATTGTAAGTGCTTCCATAACCATTTCTTTTTACTGAAATTTGACATAATAAATGTTCTGCAAATAAATTTACACTTTTTTCATTTGTCCAATTAATTATTGATGTTAAAGAAGGGGAGTCGTGTTTGAGTATTGTATGTTGATCTGGTTTTATGTAAGTTGAGTCAGAAATTAAGAGTCTATTTGTGGAGGGATAGAATGAAGTGTGAATTCCAGCGTTTTCAAGTGCATAATCTAGTTCATAAGCAAATACGAATTCAGGGTCTGGAATAGTTCCTTTGACCATGAAGTTATTTTCGTTTTGATGTAAGCTTCCTTTCACAAACATGAAGTCGGAGTAGGGAGCACTATAAATGTAGGCGTTATCTCGTCTAGATTTAGCAGAAACAACTTGGTTGTGGATTGTTAATTTTGGAATAAATGGATGTGTACAAATAAGTTGAGTTGAATCACCAATGTTTCTTCCTGTTTTAAAATGTAATTTCAATATATTGTCAAAAATGGTTAATCCATTTGGTCCAGCTCCGTAATAATTACCTAAGTCTCCCCAGACCCATCCAGAAGGAACACCTTGATATTTATAAATTGAGGCGTCAGCAATAACTCGGCCTTCAATTTTGTGAATACCAAAGTTGTAAATAGAATCTGCCCAATTTTTTAAAAAATCACGCTCTTCGCCAGGTTTATTGTAATATTTAGATCCTAATGTTGGGTCGCCTCCACCAATAATATAAATATCACCATGTAATGTATGTGTAATAGAATCAATGTAGCCAGAATAGGTTATTTGGGTTGTGAATTTATATTTTTCACCTAGAATTTGTAATGCAGTTGACGTTGTAACTAACTTCATAGTTGAAGCTGCAGGTATACTCAGGTCAGGATTGATGCTTGCTACAACGGAGTTATCATCCAGATTTTTCACGTAAAAACTAAAAGGAGCATGACGTAAACCGTTATAGTTAGAAATTTCATCTGCTAAAAGTTGAATTTTATTAGTTGGCTTTACAATGTTCTTCTGAGAGATTCCATTTATGGGTATAAATAAAAAAAAGAATAGGATATATAATTGGTGTTGAATATTCATTTATAAGAATTAATTTTTTTAAAAAAATAATTGTCCTAAATTTTATAATGGCTAGTTTCTAGAAATAAATCGATTTAATAGTTCCATTGTACCTCATTATTTGACAATAATTTTATCTTTGTTACTAAAGTAGTTACTTTGTGTGGAATAGTTGGAATATCGATAAAAAATAATGACTCAATTAATGAATTGTCCAAAATTGAGGGTGCATTAAAATCTATTAAACACAGAGGACCTGATGATCAATCTTTCAAAAAGTGTTCCAAAAATATTAGTTTAGGACAAGCGCGTTTATCTATAATTGATTTGTCGGTAACGGCTAATCAACCAATGATAAGTACATGTAAAAGATATACTTTAGTGTTTAACGGTGAAATTTATAATTATCTTGATTTAAAATTAGAACTAATAAAATTAGGCTATGTGTTTAAAACTAAATCTGATACTGAAGTACTGTTAAATTTACTTATTGAATATAAGGAAGAGGCAATTTTAAAATTAAACGGTTTTTTTGCTTTTGCTTTTTTTGATAAGAATACTGATGAATTAGTAATAGCAAGAGATAGATTTGGAATTAAACCATTGTATTTTTATGAAGATGAAAATAAATTCATTTTTTCATCTGAAATTAAGCCGTTTTTCAGTTTTGATATTGATAAAACATTAAATAATGAAGCTGTAAATCTATTATTTACACTAACTTATATTCCCGCTCCAGTTTCAATTTTAAAAAAATCATTCAAAGCGAAACCTGGCTATTATTATGTTTATAAAAACAATTGTTTAGAAGGATTTGAATATTATCAACCTTCAGCTAAAAACAAAATAGAATTAAGTTATTTAGAAGCTCAAAAAGAAATAAAAGCGCAATTAAATAAGTCTATCGAGTTAAGAATGGTTGCAGATGTCCCATTAGGTTCATTTTTAAGTGGGGGAGTAGATTCTTCCATTATTTCTGCTTTAGCAAAAGATTACAAATCGGATTTAAAAACATTTTCTGTTGGTTTTGATCACCCATATTTTGATGAATCTAAATATGCAGATGATGTTGTAAAAAAAATTGGAAGTCAGCATACAAAAATAGTGTTGGGAGAATCTGACTTTAAACAAAATTTTGAGGAATTTATCGATAAAATTGATGAGCCTTTTGCTGATTCTTCTGCTTATGCAGTTTATTTATTAACGAAAAAAACAAAAGAAAATCTAACAGTAGCTTTAAGTGGTGATGGTGCAGATGAGTTGTTTGGAGGTTATCGTAAACATCATGCTGAATGGATGATTCAAAACTCATCACCTTTAAAAAAATATGGCGTTAAAGCTATAGCAAAAGCGACTTCAAAATTAAAAGAAAGTCGTTCAGGAAAGTTTGGAGAATTGAATCGTAAAATTCAAAAATTAGCAAAAGGGTACACTTTACCAATTCAAAATAGATATTGGAATTGGGCTTCTTTTATTGAAAGTCAAGATAAAAATTTACTTTTGAAACAACCAATAGTACTAATACCAAGTAATTACATATCAATTGACTCAGATAACCTGAATGAATATTTAATTCAAGATCAAAAGTTTATATTACCAAATGATATGTTGTTAAAAGTAGATATGATGTCAATGGCAAATTCGTTAGAAGTTAGAACGCCTTTTCTAGATCATAACTTAGTAGGTTTTGTAAATGATTTACCTTCAGATTTTAAGGTTAACAAAAATGGTAGGAAACAAATACTGATTGATACTTTTAAAAATAGGTTACCAGAGTCTGTTTATACTAGACAAAAGAAAGGTTTTGAGATTCCTTTGCAATCTTGGATAGGTAAAAACATTAATGAAATATTATTTTCTGAATTATTTTCTGAATTGTATATTGAAAAACAAGGTGTGTTTAATTTTCCGTTCATCAATAATTTGCGAAAAAATTGGGATAATCCTAAGTTTGGAGATAAAATTTACTTAATTTGGACGTTATTAATTTTTCAAAATTGGTGGGATAAACATATAAAGTCATTTTAATGAGTAAAAAGATAAAAGTTTTAAGAATAATTAATCGATTTAATTTAGGTGGTCCAACCTATAATGCAACATTCTTATCTGCTTTTTTATCTGATAAATTTGAAACGAAATTAATAGGGGGTAAACATGAGTCATATGAAGGTGAATCGCTTTTTATTCCGAATAAATATGATGTTAATCCTGAATTAATTGATAGTTTACAACGAGAGATTAATTTTAAAAAGGACAGGAAAGCGTATCAAGATATTAGAGCAATAATTAGAGATTATAAACCAGACATTGTACATACTCATGCCTCAAAGTCTGGTGCAATTGGAAGGCTAGCAGCCTTTAAAGAGAATGTACCTGTTGTCGTTCATACATTTCATGGACATGTTTTTCATTCTTATTTTGGTAAACTTAAAACACTTTTCTATAAAACTATCGAAAGGTATTTAGCAAAAAAATCATCAGCTATTATAACTATAAGTGACCTTCAACAAAAGGAATTAGTCAACATACATAAGGTGGTGCCTGCGAGTAAAGCAAAGGTTGTTAATTTAGGGTTTGATTTAACAAAATTTCAAACTGATCAAAGCCAAAAGCGTCAAAAATTTGTAAAGGAATATAAGATACAAGATGATGAAATTTGCATTGGTATTATAGGAAGGTTAACTGATATCAAAAATCATGACATGTTTTTTAATGTTATTGATGAATTAATGAAATCGACTACAAAAAAAATAAGAGTTTTCGTAATAGGTGGTGGTGAATTAGATGAATATTTGAAACAAAAAGCTAATCAGATAGAAGCTATTTATAAGAAGTCTATTTTTACATTTACGTCTTGGATTAAAGATGTTGATATACCTTTAGCAAGGTTAGATGTGGTGTGTTTAACTTCTCATAATGAAGGTACACCTGTTAGTTTGATTGAAGCCCAGGCGGCTAACATAGTTGTTATGTCTACAAATGTTGGAGGAGTGAAGGATATTGTTGATGAAAATGAAACTGCTTTTATAATTGAAGATTTTTCAGTTAATGATTATACCGAAAAACTTCTGTTATTAGTTGAAGATGAAAATAAACGTAAATTTATGTCACAAAATGGCTGGAACTACGTAAAGGATAAATTCCACTATACTCGTTTATGTGCTAATGTGGAAAGTTTATATTTAGAATTATTACAAAATGAAAATTAAATATTTATATATATTGATAAGTTTTGGTCTATTATTGGCCATTTCAAGTTGTGGTATTAATAGTAATTTAATGCTTAAAACCCCAAAGGATTATGTTTTTGATAAACTTGATGTTGACAGTGCTAATGCATCAAAAAATGAATATATAATTCAAGTAAATGATATTATTAAATTTAATTTTTTTACAAATAATGGTCAACAAGTGTTAGATGTCGCAAATTCAACTGGAGCTGGAGCAAAAAACGCGAATCAAACAAATTCAATATCTTACACTATTATGTCTGACTCTTTAGTTAAGCTACCTGCTGTAGGAGAAGTAAATATTGTAGGTAAATCGATTAGAGAAGCTGAATTGTTTATTGAAAATGAGTTTAAGAGCTTATATGTTGATCCATTTGTACAAGTATCAGTAGAAAATAAACGAGCTATTGTTTTTCCTGGTAGTGGGGGAGATTCAAAAGTTGTGTTTTTAAAGAATAATAATACAACTTTACTTGAAGTGTTAGCATTGGCTGGTGGAATAACTGAAAGAGGTCGAGCGTCAAAAATAAAATTGATGAGAGGTGACGAGGAAAATAAAAAAGTGTATTTAATTGATTTATCTACGATTGAAGGTTTGCAATATACAGATTTAGTAATTCAAAATGGAGATTATTTATATATTGAGCCAGTTGCAGAATTAGGGAAAGAGTTACTTAAAGAAATTGCACCTCTTGTTTCAATCATATCAAGTGCTGCAGTTCTAGTTTCTGTATTAACATTATTTAAATAATTAGCTTTGGAAAAGAACAGTTCACATAAAATGAATGCAATTTCAAGCTTGAATAAAGAGTTTGATTTTGATATTGTTAAATCGGTTTTTAAAAGTAATTGGTATATTATTCCAATTGTAATACTAATTGGTTTAAGTACTGGTTATACGTATTTGAGATATACTAAACCAGTTTATCAATCATCTGCAATAATTCAGAGAACTTCTAAAGATGAAGGAAAAAGAATTTTGGAAATTGACAATTTTGAGCAAGAATCTAAATTGTCAGAAGATGTTGAATTATTAAGATCAACATTTCTATTAGAAAAGGCACTGAGAAATCTAAATCTAAAAATTAGCTATTACTCAGAGGGTAAAATATTAACTGAAGAGAAGTATTTACAATCACCTTATCACGTTACATTTGTGGAATTAAAAGATTCTTCATTAGTTGGGCAACCAATTTATGTTCGAAATAATAACCAGCAATTAGAACTTGTTATTAACAAAACTAAAAATGAAACGGTTTATAATATTTCAAAAGACGGAATAATAGATAATGATCAATTTAACTTAATCTTTAAAATAAATAATAATGAAAGGTTTTGGGAAGCAGTAGATGCAAATGAGTTATATTTTGTTTTCAACGATTACAAAGGAATGACTAATTTGTTGCATAGAGACTTAAGTGTTTATGTGGTTAATGGTGAAGCAAAGACAGTACATATTGGGTTTAAAAGCAATAATTCAATGTTAGCGTCAAATATAGTAGGTTCAGTAATTGAAACTTTTTTTAATTATGATTTAGAGAAAAAAAGTAAGAGTTCTGAAAATATTCTATCTTTTATAGACGAACAGTTAGATACTGTTTATCATCAACTAAAAATTTCTGAAGATGATATCCAAGAGTTTAGAGATGGTAATAACGCCAAAGATCCTACATCTTTTAAAGAAAGTATTATTGCACAAATTGATATGTTACAAACTCAATTGCTAAATGCAGAATTAGAATTTTCTTTAATTAATGATTTGGACTTTGGAATCAATTCTAAAAATAGAATTGATGTTTATAATTTAATTCCTGCAATTACAGGTACTAAATTTCAAGGTTTGTTAGAGGGACAAATAAATAAATTGCATGAATTATTAGTTAGCCTTGAAGATGTATCTTATGGAATGACTACTGTTAATGATGCGGTAAAAAAAATGAATGCAAATATTGACATTCAAATTGAAACAATCAACCGTACATTAGTTTCTGTAAAGCAACAAGTGAAAGGGAGAAGAGATAATATTTTAAACAAAATAAGTAAATTAGAAAGTCAGTTGTATGGTGTGCCTGAGAAAGAAGTTGCAATGTCCAGGTTAAAACGTAAATTTAATTTAAATGAAAAATATTATTCTTTATTGATTGAGAAAAGAACACAGTATGAGATTTCAAAAGCGGGCTATACTATGGATAACTTAGTTTTGCAGGAACCATCAATTCCAATTTTAATATCTCCACAAAAAAAGTTAATTTATGTTGCAATGTTTGTGGTGTCCATAATAATTTCATTTTTACTTTTAGTATTGAAATACATTACTTTTAATGTTATTCATAATGAAGCAGAATTAAAAAAGTTAGTCCCAGATAATATTGGTTTTTTAGGTGTTGTTCCTAAAGTAAATACAGGTAAGATGAATTCAACATTGATGGTTCATCTCAAGCCTAAATCAATGTTAGCTGAAACGTATAGAAATATAAGATCAAATCTTCATTTCATTATGAATTCTAAAGAATCTAATGTTATCGCAATTTCTTCTTCAATTTCAGGAGAGGGTAAAACATTTGTTGCTTTAAATTTAGCTGGAATTCTCGCAATGTCTAATAAAAAAGTGATAGTTTTAGATTTGGACTTAAGAAAACCTAAAGTGCATTTAGGGTTTAATGCATCAAACTTAAAAGGAATGAGTTCTATTTTAGCAGGTAAAAATAAATGGAGTGACTGTGTTCAACAAACAGAATTAGATGGTTTAGATTTCATTTCTGCAGGAGTGATACCACCTAATCCTTCTGAACTTATACTAAACGGTATTTTAGATGATATTATACTAGAAATGAAAACGAAATATGATTATATCATAATTGATAATCCTCCTGTTGGAATTGTATCGGATGGTGTGAAGGTGCTAAATGATGCCGATTGTTCAATTTATATATTTAGAGCTAATTATTCTAAGCGAATTTTTGCAAATAGAGTACGGGAACTGCTAGCTAAGGAAAAGGTAGAAAAATTATTCATGATACTAAATGATGTGGATATGAATAAGAATTCTTATGGTTACGGTTATGGATATGGTGGCTATTATGAGGAAGATATAAAAGAAAATAAACGTTTTAGCCTTAGAAAAAAATGATAGAGAAATTTGACATTAAAGGACCGGTTTTAATATGTAGCAAAGTTTTTAAAGACGATAGAGGCCTATTTTTTGAATCTTTTAATCTAAAACGATTTGAAGATATTGTTGGTGAGAAAATAAATTTTGTGCAAGATAATTTATCTGTTTCAAAATTAAATGTATTGAGAGGTTTACACTTTCAAAAGCCACCTCATAGTCAAGGAAAATTGGTGCGAGTATTAAAAGGAAAAGCCATTGATATAGCAGTTGATATACGAAATGATTCTTCAACATATGGGCAGTATGTTTCCGTAGAATTATCAGAAGAAAATGGTAAAATGTTTTGGATCCCCCCTGGTTTTGCTCATGGTTTTTCTGCTTTAACTAATGATGTTGTTTTTTCTTATAAATGCACTGATTATTATAATTCTGACAGTGAAGATTCGATACTTTGGAATGATTCTGAACTAAATATCGAATGGAAAGTAGAATTTCCAATCTTATCTGATAAGGACAAGGTAGCTCAGCCTTTTAATACTTTTAAAACCCCTTTTAAATAATGAGAGATAATTTACAATCTTTAATATATTTGACTGTATTTTTTGCAGTTGCTTTTAGTGTTTCATTCATAATAAACAGTTTCTTTTTGAAGTTTGCTAAGACTTTAGGAATTAGAAATAAAAATGATGTAAGTATTAGATGGAGTTCAACATCTAAACCATCTTTGGGGGGGATTAGTTTTTACTTTACCTTTTTAATTGGTTTTATGTTTTACGCTATCCTGTTTGGAGAGACGGATGTATTTCAAAATAAATCATTGCTAGGTTTGTTTTTTGGTGTTACCCTTGCTTTTTTATTAGGCTTATCAGATGATGCATACAACACTAAGCCTTTACTTAAGTTAATTATTCAAATTACATGTGGGCTTATTTTGGTGTTCACGGATAGTGGAATAGAGTTATTTCAAAATGACTTAATAAATGTTTCACTAACTGTATTATGGGTTGTTGGAATTATGAATTCAATTAATATGCTAGATAATATGGATGGAATTACGACTGTGACCTCCATGAGTATTATTACTACGTTAATTGCGGTTTCAATACCATTTGTTGTATTTAATCAAGTAGACGTATTTCTTCTTATTACTTCTTTAGGAGCCTTGTCGGCGTTTTTAATTTTCAATTTTAATCCAGCTAAAATGTTTATGGGAGACACAGGAAGTCAGTTTTTAGGCATGTTTTTGGCTTATTTTTCAATTAAAATTTTATGGAATAATGGGATAGCTGATAATGACTATTCACTTATTTCAAATTTCACTTTGGTAGTTCTTGTATTTGCTATTCCTATTATAGATACAACAATTGTTTCTATTAATAGAATGCTAAGAGGGCAGTCGCCTATGGTGGGTGGAAAAGATCATACTACTCATCATTTAGTATATAAAGGACTTACAGAAAAACAAGTAACCTATTTATTTATTCTTCTTGGAATTGTTTCTGTATTATTAGCATTTATGGTTAAGACTTATATTCCGAAAGAGTCTATGTTTGTTTTTGTAATTTGGATTTATTTAGTTACCGTTTTCATTCTACTTTTTAGCATGTCTAGAAAACAAGAAGGTAGGGTAGTTAGTAGTATCGAGCGTAGTGAAGTGGAAAAAGATAATAAATCAAAGTAATATTTTTTCGATTTGTTAAATATTTGTTAACACCTAATTTTGGAATGATATGTGTAAAGTTACAATTGTAAAACCAAATAGGTTTATTCATGTACAAATAAAATAAAGAGAAAATAATCTTTGATTGTCTATCTCAAAGTATTACATTTGACAGTTGAATTATACTCATTAAGTAAAACATAATTTAGAATGAAAAAAATAGCATTATCAATATTAACTTTATCATTGGTGTTAGGAGTAAAAGCACAAGATGAAAATGAAATGATTGAAAACGGAAGTTTTGAACAATTAGAAGGTAAAATTAAAAAAGCAGGATCTATTGAAGTTGCTGTGGATTGGATGTCACCTACTAAAACTGCAGCTGATTTATTTGCTACTAGTTCAAAATCTGTATTTAGCGTACCGAATAATCCTTATGGAAAAGAGGAAGCTCATGAAGGTGAAAATTATGCTGGAATTACTACTTTTAGTTATGGAGATAAAGTACCTAGAACGTATGTTTCTACTAAATTAAAAACTCCAATGCGTAAGGGATTAAAGTATGCCGTGAAGTTTTACGTTTGTTTATCTGAAGGGTCAAAATATGCTTCAAACAATGTAGCAGCTAATTTTTCAAAAAAACAATGGAGTATTGATGAGAATAAAAGTATTCTTGGAGAGTCAAGTGTTTTAGATGTTGAAAATGTAATTTTCAACGCTATGTTTGGTTGGGATCAAGTTTGTGGTGTATACACTGCAAAAGGTGGAGAGAAATTTCTAACACTTGGTAACTTCTCAACAAATACGGATACGAAAAGTGAAAGAATGAAAAAACCTAAAACTTTTACAGGACAACAAACGGTAAGTTCATATTATTATATTGATGATATTTCAGTTGTTTTAATTGAAGATGAATCTGAATGTAAGTGTGATTCTGATAAGACTGAAGTAACGTCAACTGTATATTCATCTGCACCAGTAAATCCGGAAGGAATGACTCCTGAAATGATTGCTAAGTTCACTGCTATTTATTTTGCATCAAATAAACCTGGGATTGAATCTGGTCAGGAAGGACATTTAGATAATATTGCAGATATTATGTTAACAAATGCAGATTATAAATTGACTTTAAAAATTCACTTAGATACTGATGAAGTTGCTAATCCTAAAGTGGAAGAATTAGACAAGCTAAGAGGTGAAAGTGTTAAAAAATATTTGAAATCGAAAGGTGTTGAAGGAGGTAGAATTACATTTGATTTAATGAAAGATTCTAAACCTAAAGCTAAAGCTGATACTGATTTGGCAAAAGCTAAAAATAGAAGAATTAAATTTGTTTTATCTAAATAAAATAAATTTCAATAATAAGTTAAAGGGAGGATTTATATTCTCCCTTTTTTTATGCATCTTTGGGTAATTAAATTGGACAATGATAAAAGGAAATAAAAAAATAATTAATGCATGGACATTTTATGATTGGGCAAACTCAGTTTACCCACTTGTAATTACAACTTCAATTTTCCCCATCTTTTATGCTGCAAAAATTGCACTTATTGGAACGGGCCCTGATAGTAACATGGTTGAGTTTTTTGGTTATAAATTAAGTGGTACAGTTTTATTTTCTTACGTTGTTTCTTCCTCACTATTAGTTGTGGCTTTATTATCTCCAATTTTATCTGGTATAGCAGATTACGCAGGTAACAAAAAATCATTTTTAAAATTCTTTTGCTATTTAGGTGCGATATCTACAGGGTCGTTATACTTTTTTGATCCAGTGCATCTAGAATTAAGTATGATGTCCATATTTTTTGCAAGTATTGGATTTTGGAATAGTTTGGTGTTTTATAATGCGTATTTACCCGAAATTGCAGAAAAGAAAGATCACGATAGAATTAGCGCTAAAGGATTTTCAATGGGATATATTGGAGCATCTACTTTATTGATTATTTGTTTGGCGTTACTAAATAATTTTGGGCTTTTTTCTGAACCATTAATTGAAGCAAGGCATGTTTTTCTTTTAGTTGCCATTTGGTGGATAGGTTTTAGTCATTATACATACTATTACTTACCAAAAGAAACGGAAACAAAAAAAATCACAAAGGATATATTGTTTAACGGGTTTTCAGAACTGAAGTTGGTAGGGAAACAAATAAAATCAATATTGAAGTTGAAACGATTCTTATATGCTTTCTTTGCAATTAGTATGGGGGTTCAAACGTTAATGACTATTGCTGTTTTATTCGCTGATGAAGTTGTTTTTAAAGATACTGATGATAAATCAGGATTAATTATTGCAGTACTAATTATTCAATTTATAGCAGTGCCTGGTGCATATATATTTAATGTCGTATCTCGTAAAATAGGGGATGTTAAAACATTAACTATAGCTGCATCTATTTGGGTATTTGTATGTATTTTTACTTACTTTTTTGTGAAGGACCCTATCATGTTTTATTTGCTTGCTGGTTTAGTTGGTTTTGTTATGGGGGGAACTCAAGCATTAAGTAGATCAACCTATTCAAAACTGATTCCTAAAACAAAAGATACAGCTTCTTTTTTCAGTTTTTATGATGTGACAGAGAAAATGGGAATGGTCATAGGAATTTTCTTATTTGGATTTGTTGAAGATGTGTCAGGTGATATTACGACATCTGTTTTATTTTTGACAACAGTATTTATAGTGTCTTTTATTTTATTATTATTAGTTCCTAAAAAAAGTAATTAATTAGTTTCAACCTCTTCATTTTAAAGGATAAGAATCTGAGAGTAGAATGTTGTAGTTTTTTATATTTAATTAAAATAATTACATTTGTATTTGTAACGTGAAACTAAAGAAAATTATCATATCATTTTTTTTATTGTTTGTGTATTCGATTTCGTTTGCACATGCAATGTCTTTTCATGAACACGGTTTTTATTCTGAACATCAATATGAATTTTCTGGAACAATTGCTTCAGGACATCATCATCATGAGCACCATATTCACCACAGTGTTGAGGAGGGTGTAGCAACAGAGCACATCAATCATAATGACCATTGTGATGATGGTATATTTGATTTGATAGCTTGTGTATTGTCAGATTTATCTAGTCATAACCATACTGATTGCCAACTAGAGCATCAACCGAATGAAGATACAAAAAGGTTAACCAATCAAAATACGCATGATGCTGTGTGGCTTGATAATTTTGAAAATAGTCATAGGAATTCGGTTACTTGTCTAAATTATAATTATTTAATTGAGGGAATACGATTTTCATTAATTGATAACTCTCCCTTAAGAGGACCGCCAATTGGCTATTAATTTTTAACTTTTGATAATTAATTATCAAAGTATTAAAATTACATTCTAAATTATTATTGTTATCTACTTATAAAGTAAACTAACAATGATTAAAATTAATTAATTTTTCACGTATACAATTTTGTATTATATCTTTAATACTTTACATCTATAGTATATTGTGTGATAGAAATAAAAAATAATGATAAATAAAATAATACTATTCTCAATTAAAAATAAGTTATTAATTGGGTTAATGATGTTAGCTTGGATAGGTACTGGTATCTATTCTATGAATATTGTTCCCGTTGATGCCGTGCCAGATATTACAAATAATCAAGTTCAAGTGATTACGGTTTCTCCAAATTTAGGCACTGAAGATATTGAACAATTTGTTACCTATCCTGTTGAGCTATCTATGGCCAACTTACCTGGAGTTGAACAAATTCGTTCAATTTCAAGATTCGGATTGTCTGTAGTCACTATTGTATTTAAAGACAAGATGGGAACCTATTTACCCCGTCAATTAGTATCTGAAAAACTGGCTGGCTTAGATAATGAAATACCTTCTAAATTAGGGGAGCCTTTTATGGGGCCTATTTCAACTGGATTGGGTGAGATTTTACAATATACATTTGAAGTTCATCCAGAGTTTAAATCTAAATATTCACCTACTGATTTAAGAACCTATCAGGATTGGATTGTTAACAGGCAAATGGCTATGTTACCTGGAGTTGTTGAAGTTAATAGTTTTGGTGGTGATGTAAAACAGTATGAAGTGGCAGTGAATCCAAATAAATTAAAAGGTATTGGGATTACTATCGTTGAAATTTTCAATGCTTTAGAATCTAATAATGAAAACACAGGTGGTGCTTATATTGTTAAAAATCATAAAGCTAATTTTATTAAAGGAGAGGGGTTATTAACGTCTTTAAGCGACATAGAGAATACAGTGATAAAAACTGTAAATAATCAACCAATATTAATCAAAGATGTGGCGTCAGTTCAGTTTGGAAAAGCGATTAAGTATGGTGGCGTTACTAAAAATGGAGATCAAGCTATTGGTGGAATGATCATGATGCTTAAAGGCTCAAATTCTGATGTTGTTATTAAGGATGTTAAAAATAGATTGGCTGAAATCGAAAAGTCTTTGCCAGAGGGTATAAAGATTGTTCCATTTCTAGATCGTTCCGATTTAATTGGTAGGACAACTTCAACTGTTAAAACAAATTTAGTAGAAGGAGGATTAATAGTAATTTTCATCTTAGTCATTTTTCTTGGCAATTGGAGAGGTGGACTAATTGTTGCTTCAACTATTCCTTTGTCGTTATTGTTTGCTTACATATTAATGAATGTATTTGGTGTGTGGTCCAATTTGATGAGTTTGGGCGCAATTGATTTTGGAATAATTGTAGATGGTGCGGTGATAATTATTGAAAGCGTTGTATTCTATACTTTCGTTAATGTCAAAAAAATAAATAAAAAAGAGTTGTCTCAAACTGATTTAGATGACATCTCATATAAGTCATCAACTAAGATGATGAATGCTTCATTTTTTGGGCAGTTAATAATTCTTATTGTATTTATTCCAATTTTAACGTTAGAAGGTATTGAAGGAAAAATGTTTATTCCAATGGCTATGACATTTATGTTTGCAATAATTGGAGCTATGGTGTTATGTTTGACCTATGTTCCAATGATGGCATCATTATTTATGAGTAAAACACCATCAATGAAGCTTGGATTTGGAGACAAATTTATTAATTGGTTAGGTAGAGTTTATGAACCTGTTTTGATTCTTGCTTTACGCTTTAAATACGTTATTTTATCTGGGTCAATTGTATTGTTAGTAATCACGATTTTAACGTTCTCAAAAATGGGAGGTGAATTTGTTCCTCAATTAGATGAGGGGGATATTGCTATGCATGCCATATTAAAACCTGGAAGTTCTTTAGAGGAAACGGAGAAAGTGTGTAATAAAATAGAGAAGACATTGATTGAAAATTTCCCAGAGATTACACAGGTTGTTTCTAAGATTGGAGTTGCTGAAATCCCAACGGATCCAATGCCTATGGATTTAGCTGATATGTTTATTATTTTAAAGCCTAAATCAGAATGGAAGACATTTGAGACAAAAAGCGAATTGATTGAAATGATTAAAGAAAAACTGGCTTACTTACCTGGTGTAATGTACGAATTTAGTCAACCACTTGAAATGCGTTTTAATGAATTGATGACTGGAGTTAGACAAGATATTGCAGTTAAATTATTTGGTGAAGATTTAAACGTTTTAGCTGACTATGCGGAACAAATGGGAGTAATTATTAACACAGTTGATGGTGTAGGGGATATGAAAGTTGAAACCTTAAAAGGTTTACCACAAATGACTGTTAAATTTAATCGAAACAAAATTGCTCAATACGGTTTAAATATTGTGGACTTAAATACCATAATTAGAACTGCATTTAGTGGTGAAACTGCTGGTGTGATTTATGAAGGTGAAAAGCGTTTTGACTTGGTAGTTCGCTTACAAGACGAATACAAACAGAGTATAAATGATTTGAGAAATATTTTTATACCATTGTCTGATGGGAATCACATACCGTTAAGTGAATTGGCGACAATTGATTATCAAGATGGACCTGTTCAAATTTCACGTGAAGGTACTAATCGTAGAACTTATGTGGGGATTAATGTGAGAGGGCGTGATGTGCAAACTGTGGTAAATGAAATTCAGTTAAAATTAGAAAGAGGATTGGATTTGCCGGATGGCTATTATATTAAATATGGTGGTGCTTTCGAAAATTTAAAGCGAGCTACATCAAAATTAGCTTATGTTGTTCCAATAGCATTAGTTTTAATTTTTCTATTGTTATTTTTAGCTTTAAAGTCATTTAGTCAAACGTTAATGATTTATATGGCAATTCCATTGTCTGCCATGGGAGGTGTTTTTGCTCTTTGGTTAAGAGGAATGCCTTTCAGTATTTCTGCGGGGGTTGGGTTTATTGTTTTATTTGGTGTTGCTGTATTAAATGGATTAGTATTGATTACATCTATGAATGAACTGAAAAAGGATGGTGTAGGCTTAAAAGAACGAATTATTCAAGGAACTAAGGAACGAATAAGGCCAATATTTTTAACTGCTTCAACTGATATTTTGGGTTTTTTGCCTATGGCTATTTCCACTAGTGCAGGGGCAGAAGTTCAACAGCCTTTGGCTACTGTCGTTATTGGTGGTATGATAACCGCGTCATTCTTAACTTTATTTATTATTCCAATTTTATATGCTATGCTAGAAAGTAAATCAGAAAAAAAATCAATTAAATTGAATATGACTTCTGTTCTTTTAGTTTTACTAATGAGTGGAAGTTTGTTTATGTCCAATTCAGCTAAAGCTCAGGATATTTCTTTAAACCAAGTTATTGAGAAAGCAATACTGAATAATGGAGATATGAAAGCGTTAAACTTAGAAATAGAAAAAATTAAAACGCTTGAGAAAACAGCTATTGAATTGGATAAAACTGATTTTGGAGTAGGGTATGGACAATTAAATGGATTCGAGAAAGATGTTTTATTTTCAATAGAACAAAAGTTTAAACTCCCAACAACTTACAAATACCAAAAACAATTAAATCAAGCTTTGGTTACAAATGTTTTAAATCAGAAAATTGTTTCTAAAAATGAGTTAATTAAAGAGGTTAAGAGGGGTTGGTATCAATTACTATTCTATAAGCAGCAGTTAGATTTATTTAATTTTGAAGATAGTCTATTCACACAGTTTAACCTTGATACCTATAAAAGGTTTCAAAGCGGTGATGCGACCTATTTAGAAACAATTAATTCATCAACTAAGTTAATGGAGGTTAAATCAAAGTTGATGGACGTGAAGGAAGAGATCAAAGCTCAATCTATTTTTTTACAAATCTTAATGAATGACAACTCAGAAATAGGTTCTATTAATGATAGCGTTGTTAAAAGAGAGCTTGATTTAAGTGCAATCGATTTTTTATCAACAAATAATCCAACCGTAAATTATTTACAAGAATTGATTTTGAGTAAAGAGAAGCAAATAACTGTTAATAAAACGGATTACTACCCAGAATTTTCTGTAGGTTATTTTAATCAATCCATGTTGGGTAATCACACCGTTAATGGTGTAGAACAATATTATGGGTCTGATCAAAGGTTTCAAGGTGTAAATGCTACTATCTCATTGCCTATTTTTACTAGAGCAACTAAATCGAAAGTCAATGCAGCTAAAATAGAGAGACAAATAGCTCAAACGAATGCAGATTTTTATAAAATTCGTATAGAAAATGAATATAAGGTGGCAGTAAATAATTACATAAAAACTAAAACACAATTAGCTTACTTTGAAGATAAAGTGTTAGATCAGGTTGAATTAATAATCGATAATTCAAATCTAAGCTATCAAAGTGGAAATATTGGTACTTTAGAATATGTTCAATCTTTGAATTCTGCGATTGACTTGAAGAATAAGTATAATCAAATTTTAAATAAATATAACCAAACAGTAATTGAAATAGAATATTTAGTTGGAGAGTAACACGGAATGAAAATTTCAATCTTCATTTACGAGAAAAAATGTCATCAAACTAAAAATATTAAAAAATATAAAAATGAAAAATATAGCAATACTAATTACTATAATAACACTAATGAGTTGTGAAAGTGAATCTACATCACATACAGAACATGAAGCACACCCTGCAGGTAACACGGTAACCTTATCTAAAGCTCAGATGGAGACTATTGATTTGGAATTAATTCATTTGGTAAATAAAAACATGAGTTTAACTATCAATGTGAATGGGTCTATTGAATTACCTCCACATCACATTGCAGACATAAGTCCTATGGTTGGGGGAGTGATAAAGGATATATTCGTTATTGAAGGAGATAAAGTAAAGAAAGGCCAAACGTTAGCGACTTTACAACATCCAGATTTTATTGAAATGCAAAATAACTATTTAATAAATTTAAATGAATTTGAGTTTATTGAAAAAGAATATAGCAGACAAGAAAAATTAAACAAGGATAAAGTTGTTTCTGATAAGTCATTTCAAAAAATTACTTCTCAATATAAAACATTAAAATCAACCATTCAGTCCCAAAAAATTAAATTACAAATGGTTGGTTTGAATGTGAGCGGTATTGAAAATGGAAAAATTTACAATTCAATTTCAATTGTGTCTCCGCTTAATGGATATGTAAGTGCTATCGAAACTAATATTGGTAGTTTTGTTGAGCCGCAATCTAAGTTATTTGAAGTTGTAAATAATGATGAGTTACATGCCGATTTTATGGTGTATGAAAAGGATATTAATAAAATTGAAGTTGGACAATCAATCTTTTTTACAACGTCTAGTTTAATGGAAGAGTTTGAAGCTGAAATTCATAATGTTAGCCCTGTATTTGAGGATAGTCCAAAGGCGCTTCACATTCATGCAGATATATTATCAAGTAAAAAGAACTTAATTCCAGGGATGTATATTAGTGGAAGGTTGTTGGCTGACACACTAAAGACTAAAGCGATTCGTTCAGAAGCGATTATAAGAGATAAAGGTAAAGATTACATTTTTGTAAAAACGAAAACAAAAAAAGTATCTGAAAACTCTACATTCAGAAGGGTAGAAGTTATAAAGGGTGTTGAAAGTGGAAACTATACAGCTGTTAAACCATTGTTAAAAATGAATGACAGTATGCAAGTTGTAGGTAAAGGAGCGTATTTTGTAATTTCTGAATTGACAAAAGAGGAAAATGAACACTCTCACTAGAGTTTAATAAGTTAATTAAAATTACTCATATCTAGATTGTATTAGGTGTGAGTAATTTTTCATGAGTGATGATTAGAACTAAGATAAACTTTTTTATATTAGTGAAATAATATTTTATAAATTCTAAAAGCATATGAAAATAGTAATGAATATAGTAGCCCTTATTTTAGGAGTAATGATAGGTGGTGTAGTTAATATGTTAATTGTATCAAATGGTTCTGTTTTGATTCCTTTTCCTGACGGATACGATATGACAAGTATGGAGTCTATGGAGACTACTATGAGTTTGTTATCACCTAAAAATTATATTATTCCTTGGTTAGCGCATGCTATTGGAACTTTTATAGGTGCATTAGTTACCTTTAATATTGCAAAAACGTATAGGTTTCATTTAGCTATGACCGTTTGTGTATTTTATTTAATGGGGGGGATTTATATGGTTGTTTCCTTGCCTTCTCCAATTTGGTTTAATGTTATTGATTTAGGATTGGCATATTTACCAATGGCTTGGATAGTACAGAGCTTCTTTAATTTCAGAAAAGACAACTAATTTATAGTTTTATTATTTTTTCAGTAAAATCGGAACAAGTTAATATTGGTTTGTTTTTGTATAATCCATAGATAGTTGATCCAGTTCCTGTCATTGAAGTATAGAAAGTATCTTCATTTTTTAATTTATCTTTTAATTCTTTTAGAATTGGATGATGTGTGAATACAGTTCCTTCAAAGTCATTGTAAACGACATTGTTTTCTAATTGTGAAATAGAAAAATTTGAATAATCAGTGTGTGATGGTTTTGGATTAATTCCATTAAAAGCCTCCTTAGTACTTATATGAATATTTGGATTTACTAATTTAATATAATAACCTGTTAAATCAAAATCAATAGTTGTCATATCATCTCCCTTACTAGTAACTAGTTTAGGTGTGTTTTCTATAAAGAAAGGGCAATCACTACCTAAAGAGTCTGCTAGGATTTCTAATTCTTTGACTGAAATATTTAAGTTAAATAGTGAATTTAATGCTGTTAATGTAAAACTAGCATCCGCAGAACCACCTCCTAAACCAGCTCCCATTGGTATTTGCTTGTGAAGGTGTATTTTACATGGAGAAATTTTATATTTATTAACCATTAGAAGGTATGCCTTAACTACTAAATTGTTATCCGAATTTGTATCAATAGCAAGTCCTGAACTTGTAAACTCAAATGTGTCAGATTTATTTATTTCTAAAATGTCAACCCAGTTGATAGGATAAAATATACTTTCTAAATTATGAAATCCATCTTGACGTTTAGAAGTAATATTTAGACCAATATTTATTTTAGCATTAGGAAAAACGATCATAGTATTCTTTTGAATTTGCTAATATAATCAAAGTTTTTAGTCAATAAAATGGAAATATTACGAAATATTCAAAATCAACTAAAAAATAATGCGTAAATTTCGCCTCTACAAAACAAGAGATTATTATGGCAAATTATTTACCATTTGAAGAGCCAATTCGAATTATTGAAGAAGAGATAGTTAAAGCGGCTGAAATTGAGGAGAATAGTGGAGTTGATTCATCTAAATTAAAAAAAGATTTAGAAAAAAAGAAGAAAGAAACTATTACAAGTATTTTTAAAGAATTAACGCCTTGGCAACGTGTTCAACTGTCAAGACATCCAGATAGACCTTATACTTTAGATTATATCAAAGCTATAACTAACAATGATTTTATTGAATTACATGGCGATAGAAATGTAAAAGACGATAAAGCAATGGTTGGTGGTTTAGGTAAAATTGACGGTAAAACATATATGTTTGTTGGTCAACAGAAAGGAACTAATACTAAAACTAGACAATATAGAAATTTTGGAATGCCTAACCCCGAAGGGTATAGAAAAGCGTTACGTTTATTTAAAATGGCTGAAAAATTCAACATTCCTATTGTGACTTTAATTGATACGCCTGGTGCATTTCCTGGTTTAGAGGCTGAAGAAAGAGGACAAGGTGAAGCTATTGCTCGTAATATTTATGAAATGATGCGTTTAAAAGTACCTGTTGTTTGTATGGTTATTGGTGAAGGAGCTTCTGGTGGAGCTTTAGGTATAGGTGTTGGTGATAGAGTGATTATGCTTGAGAATTCATGGTATTCTGTGATCTCACCAGAAAATTGTTCAACAATTTTATGGAGAAGTTGGGATTATAAAGAGCAAGCTGCTGCTGCATTAAAATTAACATCTACTGATATGAAATCATTAAAAATTGTTGATGATATCGTTAAGGAACCATTAGGTGGAGCGCATAGAAATAGACCAGAAATTTTTGAAGCAGTTAAAAATAAAATTGTTAAAGAAATTGAAAAGTTAGAAAAAATTGAACCAGCCAAATTAGTTTCTAAAAGAATTGATAAATTCTGTGAAATGGGTGAGTTTAAAGGGAAATAGAAATGATAGGTGTAGATTTTCCTAAAATTGAATTTGAACTATTTGGAATGCAGTTATTAGAGCCTATGGCTTTAATAACTGATTCTATTTTAGGAGTTTTGGGTGTTTTTTTAGCGTACAAAATTTCTAAAATTAAATCACCCTTGCTCTTTTATAAATATTGGAAATTATTTTTTCTTTTATTTGGAATTGGTGCTTTTGTAGGTGGTTTAGGACATGCTTTTTATAATCAGTGGAGCTTTTATGGAAAAATACCTTCTTGGTTGTTTGGTCCAATCTCGATTTACTTTGCAGAAAAAGCAATGATTTCTTCTCATTGGGATGAAAATATAAAAAAGATATTCAATAGAATTTCTGATTCAAAATTAATACTAGTTTATATTGCATGGGCTTTAATATTATTTTTTGGAAATGAAGATAAGGTTTCAACACAACCCTTTTTGCCAGTTGCTATAAATACAATTTTAGGACTATTAACTTTTGTAGGTTATTTAGGTTTTAAGTATACTGAGAAGTTTTCTTCAAAATTTAAGTTTTTTTGGCTTGGTGTCTTAATTTTAATTCCGACAGCATTTATTTTTCTATTAAAAATTAACGTTCATCAATGGTTTGATAAGAATGATATGAGCCATGTTTTAATGATGTTAGCATTAGTGTATTTTTATTTAGGAGTAAAAAAAGTGTCAGAAGGATTGAAACAGAATAACTAATCAATTCAAATAAAAGAATTAGTTTTATAATGAAACATTAACTTATTAGATATGAAATGAGTTGTTTTCAATGATTCATTTGAAATTTAATTTAAATCTTAAAATATGATATTCGAATTTAATGGTTTTAAACCAGTAGTGCATCCATCTTCATTTGTACATCCTCAAGCTACAGTAACTGGTAATGTTATTATTGGAAAGGATGTTTACATTGGCCCTTCGTGTGCGTTGCGTGGTGATTGGGGTAAAATTGTGATTGAGGACGGTTGTAATGTTCAGGAAAATTGTACAGTTCACATGTTTCCAGGGACAACAGTTACATTAAAGAAGGGAGCGCACATTGGTCATGGAGCAATTATTCATGGTGGTATTATTGGGGAGAATTGTTTAGTAGGGATGAATGCTGTAGTTATGGATGATGTTGAAATTGGAGCAGAATCTATTATTGGAGCTTTGGCTTTTGTACCGGCAAAATCAATCATTGAAAAAAGAAGTTTAGTTGTTGGTAATCCAGCAAAAAAAATAAAAGATGTTTCGGATGAAATGATGAAGTGGAAAAAGATGGGAACTGCATTGTACCAAAAATTACCTGGACAATGTATGGAAACATTAAAGGAATGTGAACCTTTATCTGAAATTGAAAAAGATAGACCTTCACAAGAGAGTATGTATACAACTTGGGAAGATATTAAAAGTAAAGGATAAAAAAATCCCTTTCCAAAATAAATTGAAAAGGGAGATTAAATTCTATATTAATAATTCTATTAATTAATATTCATCCTCATTAAAGAAAAAATCTTCTTTAGTAGGGTAGTCAGGCCAAATGTCTTCAATACTCTCGTATTGCTCTCCACCTTCATCTTCAATTTCTTGCAAGTTCTCTACAACTTCTAACGGTGCACCAATACGCATTGCGTAATCAATAAGTTCGTCTTTAGTTGCTGGCCATGGCGCATCTTCTACGTATGATGCTAATTCTAATGTCCAATACATATTTTAT
>Ga0209291_1000637_pt1 | contig 33144 bp, 17 predicted proteins | sample GOMGulsemesocosm_FD_184633 | JGI IMG/M metagenome (GOLD analysis project Ga0209291, IMG submission 184633) | Methane-oxidizing microbial communities from mesocosms in the Gulf of Mexico - GOM9B Gulf of Mexico (SPAdes) (version 2) | ecosystem: Environmental > Aquatic > Marine > Cold seeps...
TAAAGTTGATTTTGATGATCAATTATCTTTTACATCTGCTAATTTATCTTTAACATCAAATTCAAGAGGTCATTTAAGACAAAGATCTAGTGTAACTAATGCAGGTTATTTATCACGAGTGTCTTCAGAATGGAATGAATCAACTGTAACTTGGAATACAAAGCCATCTATCAGTATAACTGATCAATTAATAATAGATGAAACTATTCCTCATGGATTGGTAATTAGAGATGATGAATTTGATTTACTTAATTATGTAGAATATTGGCAGCAAAACCCCAACGAAAATTTTGGAGTTGAATTAAGCTTGCAAAATTATGGAGCTAATAGAAGTTCATTTTTGTCGTACTATAGTTATGACGGAGGTGTGCCAGAGAAACGACCAGTTTTTGAATTGAGTTTTGAAATTAATAATCGATTAACTGCGGAGTTTAATGAATCAACAAATGAAGGAAGTATTTCAGTTGATGCACCTGGGGGTAATCTACCTTATACCTATTTAATTAGTCATGCTCCAATCAGTAGTTTAGATGTAATGTGGCAAGGTTTGAATGATTCCTTACAGAGTATCGATTCAACTTTATTTATTGATAGTTTACAATTTTTTCAGGGTAAAATAAATGCATTAACGCATGAGTTTTCTAATTTAAATTCAGGACGTTATTATGTTAGTGTATTTGACAATAGTGGAAGCGAAATTTATCAAAACTCAATTATTGTTTCACCAGAGTTTAAATTAGGATATGAAACTAATATAAAAGAGGAGAATAATTATTTATCAAAAAACGATATTAATCAACTTGAAGGAAAAGGTTTACTTTTTTTAAATATTCCTGAGAATGAAAGTGGAGGAATTGCATTTAAGTTGAAGAATATTAATAAAGGTGTATTTGGATTTAATTTATCCAATGATTCAATTATATCAGATACATTAGATGTCATTTTTGGTATAAAAGTAATTAATTCTACAGAATATAAAATAATTACCAATGGTGTTCTAAGTTCTGATTTACATTCTTTAAATGATAATGATGAATTTCTTTTGATAAGAGAAAAAAATGAATTTGTTCTTTATCAAGAGAGCAATGAAGTTTCAAGGAAACCAGTGTATGAAAACTTTCATGGAGGTTTAAAGATGAATTTATTATTTCAGAGTGAAGTGCAGTTTTTACCATTATTTCCTATTTGGTTTCAACAGTCTAAACCACTTATAGAAATAACTTATCCAGAATGTGGGGAACTTGAAGGTGATTTAAATGTGCATTTAACTTATTATCCATGGTATTTTGGTTTGAGCGATTTGGAAGTAATTTTAACTCCCTTAAATGGGGGGGGGATTGTTCCAACTCAAGTTGTTCCAGGGATGTCATATGACTTTGAAGGTGTAGAGATTGGAATATATTCATTAAATATAAGTTGGAATACTACCTTTTTTGGATTGTCAGTACCTCATAATTCTAATGAGCAAATAGCAATCGGTCATGTTGTAGAATGGATAACATCTAATAATACGGTATCAACAACTGCCAATTTAAACAGTTTAACAACTACATCAGTTAGTAATTCAGGAAAGTCATATTCTGAATACGAAACAGTTGACCCGACAATTAATGATAATTGGATTCAATTTGAAAGTAAATTAAAAACATATTCAAACTACTCATTACAACAAGAACCATTTAAGTATCAAAGAATGGAATTGGTTCCTTCGAGCAGTACGGCTCCAAATGGAAATGCATCTGTTTCTCTTTGGAATATTAATTGGGTCGGTTTTCCAATTAATTTTATAACAGGCACTAATATTGGTTTTGGAGTGACTTCTCCTCAAGAATTAGATCAAGATTATAGAATTCATCAAAACTCCGGAGGAGTTCAAATATATGAAGTAAATTCTTCATTACCATTCTATTCAAATTCTAATATGGCTCAAGTCTCAAATTATGTTAGAGTATTTCAATATCACAAACCATATTATAATAAGACAATAACTTCATTTTGTGGTGAACTACAGCACAATTATTATGTTGCTAAAACTCAAAAGAAAGTTTACGGTGATTATTATGAAGTTGTCAATAATGAATTGTATTTCCAATATAATGGGGAGTATAATACTTCAGGCTTGATCTATAGTTTGTTAGGTCCATTAGGTACAGATGTGTCAGTTAGTCTTTATTCAATAGGTGAGATTTCGAATACGACTCAGTCAAATAAAAAAAATGCTGATAACCGATATAAAATTGTTTTTGACTCTAGTCTAAACGGTAAGTTTTACATTTTAAAATTGACAAATATTAAAGGGGAAGAAGAATTTATAAGGATTAAAATATGATAAAAAAAATTTCAATATTAAATACAGTTTTAATTGTAGGAATTATAGTTTTTATTCTATTCAATTTCATTCAAAACTCATCTAAAGTTAAGCAGGTTTATGTTATTAATGGTGAATTACACAAAAACTTTGATTACCAAAAGGAGTTAAATGAAGAATATTTAGAGTATAAGAAACATAAAGATCTAGAGATTGAAAAAATGATTTCTACTTTTAAAGAAAAGGAAGATTTATTAAAAGGGAAAGAGAATACTGATTCCGAGATTAATGATTATCGTATTAGTTATGATAGAATTCAAAATATACAGAAAAAAATAGATGAAGAATTGGTTAATCTGAATAATGAATACAATTTGAAGATTTGGGATAAACTAAATAGTTATACCAAAGAGTTTGGCAGAGAAAATAATTTTTCAATAATTTTTGGAACCTCTGGAGGTGGAAACATTATGTATGCAGAAGATACCTTGGATGTAACTAAAGAATTAATAGAATACTGTAACCGTAAATATAACGGTAAATAAAAATATAAAGATATGTTGCAAAGAATAAGAAATTCTTTTTACACAAAAGTAGTTGCCGTTTATATGGTGTTTTCATTAGTAGGTGATATAATTTATCCAGTTGTATCTTACGGGTTGACTTCTGGTCCAATTGATATAAATCAAGCAAGTTTTGAACCTGCTTCAACTTCTGAAATGGTTAATTTATCTACAGGAGATTTCACATATAATATACCGTTGATGGATGTTGATGGTTATCCAATAAACATTGCATATCATGGTGGAGTTACTATGGAGCAAGAAGCTTCAATGGTAGGTTTAGGTTGGACTTTGAATGTAGGGGCAATGAACCGTATGAAAAAGGGGTTACCAGATGATTTTAAAGGAGATGAAATTAAAACGACAATGAATTTACGTCCAAGAACCAATACATCTGTTAGTTTAGGAGCAAATGTTGAAGTTTTTGGATTGGAAGCTGATATCGCTAGTAATGTTACAGGCCAACTTGGTGTTGGGGTTGGAGGAAGTTTTGGGATTTCGTTTAATAATTATTACGGTTATGGATTAGACATAGGGGCAAATGGTGGATTGAGCATTGGTGCTGGGTCTGATAATTTTGCTGCTGGGTTAGGATTGGGTATTGATGTTAATTCAAGTACTCAAAGTGGTTTATCAATAAGTCCAAGTGCAAGTCTTTCTGCAGGTGTTCAAAAAGGAGGATATGGAATTGGGGGGAGTATTGGTATTGGTTTCACTATTAATTCAATGCAAGGATTACAAAATGTGACAACCACAAGTGGTATTGGGTTAAGTAGTCCATCAATGAGTGCAGGAATAGGTACATCAGGTAATATCCCTGTATCAACAGTATCCTATACACCCAGTATAGCATTTGAAACCAGTACAAAAAGTGGAACATATTCTTTTGATTTAGGTGGCGAAATATGGGGGACAACGGTTCATGGTTTACTATCAGGATCAAAAAGTACAACTTGCTTAGCGGACAATATTCAAACGGCAAAAGCATTTGGTTATTTGTATGAACATGCAAAAAATAAAAATCAGAACTATTTAATGGATTTTAATCGAGAAGGTCGAGTGATTCCAAATAAGCACATTGCTTATCTACCTGTGACTAATCATACGTTTGATGTCTTTAGCGCATCAGCTCAAGGGGTTGGTTTTATTTCTCGTCCTTTTAGGTCTGATGTATTAGTTGTTTCAGAAGCGAATAAGAATGATGATGTTTCTGGATTAGGTGTTTCAGGAGAATTATCAATAGGTAATTTATTTCAAGCGGGAATTAATATCAATAATGTTGATGGGTACATTAAAACAGGAGAGTGGAGTAATAATAATTCTTCAGATGAAGAATTTGTTTCCAATAGTGAACCTAACAGTTTATATGAGCATTCATATTTTAAAAAATTTGGTAATAGGTCGGCATCAAACCACAACTTTTATAATAGTTTGTTATTAGATACACCATTAAAGCAATCAATAGGTCATGGGATAGGAGGCCACAACGGTTTAAGTAAATTTGAATCAAATGAAGGTTTAGAGTTCAATTTTAATTCAATCAATCATTATAAAACAGAACGAGACTTAAGAAATACATCAATAGAATATTTGACATCTAATGAAGCAGAATCATTTGGTTTAGAAAATGACATATATTCATATGATATAAATGAAGCTAACGGCTATAACTTTTCTACTGGTAATTATACATCTTCTATTGTTTTAAGGAATGGTGAAAATTCTGATGATGCTAAAGCTCATCATATTGGTGAAATGTCTGTATTAAAAGGGGACGGTTCGAGATATGTTTATGGAATTCCTGTTTTGAATACAAAAACGTATGAAGTAATGTTTAATGTATCTGATGAAACTTCATTTTCTGATCCTATTTTACAAAAAGATTGTAAAACAGGATTAGTTACTTATAATCCAGGGGTTGATAATTCTATTGATAATAGACGTGGAGATAACAACTTTTATGTTAAAAAAGAGATTCCGGCATCAGCAAATAGTTATTTGTTGACTGGCTATTTATCATCAAATTATGTAGATAGAACACAAGATGGTTTAACACCTGATGATTTAGGGGGGTATACTAAGTTTAACTATGCAAAAATGGATGAGCCTGCAAGATGGCGTTTTCCATATGAAGAAAATACAGCTATGTATAGTCCTGGTTTATTGGCAAATGATTATGATGATGTTGGAACGTATATGTATGGAGAAAGAGAACAGTGGTATACACATTCAATAGAGTCAAAAAACTTTGTAGCAGAATTTCATTATTCAGATAGGTATGATAGTAGAGGTGTAGTTGATGAAAATGGAGGAGTAAATACAGCAGTTGAAGTTGCAGCAAAACAATTGGATTATATATCATTATATACAATTGAAGGAAAAAAAAATGGGGAAGCCCCTATAAAAACTGTTCATTTTGAATATGATAACGAATTGTGTCAAGATGTACCAAATACAATTAATACTAATTCAGGCCAAAAAGGAAAATTAACATTGAAGTCCATTTACTTTACTTATGGAGATTCGAATAGAGGGAAGCTTCATAAATATAAGTTTGACTATAATAATTATAATCCTTCTTACAGTCTTGGAGAAACTAATAGGTGGGGGACATATTCTCCTGCAAATACAAATGCTTCATGTGGTGACATAGGAGATTTAAATCAGTATGAATTTCCTTATGCCAATCAAATTGAAGCTGAAGCAAATTTACATGCAAATGCTTGGATGTTAAAAACGATACATTTACCTTCCGGAAGTGATATTAATATTGAGGTGGAATCTGATGATTATTCATATTTACAAGAAAAGGTTCCATCCAAGATGATGAAAGTAATTGGGTTATCTCAAACAGGTTCATTAGCTGATATGTTAGACGGTCCAGATCGAATTTTTGAAACTTTAGCAGGACCAAATAATTTTATTCATATTGCTTTAGATGAAGAAATAGTTGGGGATTATACTGGCTCAAGAAGTGATTTTATTCAAAATTATTTAAGAGACATGAATGATCTATATTTTAAATTTTTGGTTTCAGTTACTAGACGTGGCTTGCATGGAGAATTAGAAGAGAAGTTTGAATATGTTTCGGGGTATGCAGAACTAGAAAAGTCATTTGTCCATTTGTTGGATACAGATTCAGATGCAAGTAATAATGATTATGATATGGCCATTATAAAGATAAAAGGGCTAGGTGTGGGCGACTATGAGGGGAATGGGAATACTAGTCCTATTGCTAAAGCCTCATGGCAAATGATTAGAAAGTATTTACCAAGAGTTTTAAATTCAACAGTAGGTAATATCTATACCGATAATGATTCTAGACCTTATGATTATAATTGTGAAGTTGATGAAAACTTACCTGCCGATCCAGATCAAGACGATCCATCTCCTTCTGACGATACGAATGATGAAGGTAATGGGTTGAGAAATTTATATAATTTGGGAGTATCCCAAGCTCAAAATTTATTATCTTTTGGAGGCTTTAATAATATGATGAAATTTCAGGGATTTGCTTCTAAATTTGTACCTCATAAGTCTTGGGTAAGGTTATATCAAGGAAATCGTCATAAAAAAATTGGAGGAGGACATAGAGTTTCTGAAATCAGTGTAAATGATAATTGGAATGAGGTAAAAGACTTGGAGAATTCATCTGAATATGGGACAGTATATAATTATGAAACTGAGGCTACGTCAGATTTTACAGATGCTTCTGTAATTAGTTCAGGGGTGGCATCTTATGAACCGATTACTTCAGGTGCAGATGAAAATAGTTTTAGACAACCTGTAAATTATTCAATTGATGTAGTCTTTAGAGTTAATGATGAAGAGTTTCAAGAAACTCCAATAGGAGAAAATATTTTTGCAAACCCAAGTGTTGTCTATTCAAAAGTGACAGTTAAAAATCGTGATTACCCTGGTGTAAATCAGGATGCAACTGGAAGTACAGAATATGAATTTTTTACTGCTAAAGATTTTCCTTCAGCATCAAAGGTAAAAAGTACAGGTGAGGCAAATGTGGATTATCTGGAAAATAATAACAGCTTTTTAGAAGCTTTAATAGGTAATAATTATAATTATTTAACCATGTCACAAGGTTATACTATAAATGTGAATGACATGCATGGTAAGTTTAAGAGTAAGAAAGTGTTAACGTCTGGTTTTTCTCCTAAAGAAGTTTATTATTTAGAACATAAATATTACACAGAGCAATTTAATGTACTCAAGAATAGTTTACCTGTTGTAAATGAAAAAGGAGTAATTTCAACTAGAGATATGGGAAAAGATATTGATATGGTTGTTGATTTAAGCCAGTCAGATTCTTATACAGAGTCAAGTGCATTACAATTTGGTATTGACGTTTCACTACCGCTAATGATTATTCCTTCGTTTTGGTATTCTAGTACTAGTCAACATAGTAAGTTTCAGTCTTCTGTGACAACAAAAGTTGTTTATAGTAACGGAATATTAGAGGAGATAGTATTAAGAGATAAAGGAAGGGAGAAAAAGTCAACAAACTTACTTTTTGACGAGAAAACTGGGGTTCCAATAGTAACTAAAATCACTGCGGAATCAGAAGCAGGTGATGATAATATTCCAATTTATCAATATGATTACCCTGCATATTGGGTAAATAAAGGGATGGGATTAGCTTCTGAAAATTGGGGTGCAACGTTTAATGGTTCTTCATTCTTCAATTCTTCAACAGGAAACATTGATAATACAATTTTCTCAATGCTTAATCCTGGTGACGAAATAGGGTTGTTTACTTCAAATGGATTAACAGCTATAGATAAGTATTGGGTAGTAGAAGATGAGGCTAATGAAAATACCTATTATTTACAAGATAAAATGGGGAATGAGATTGTTTCAGGTTATGGAACAAGTAGTTATCAATTTAAAGTATTGAAGTCTGGTAAGAAGAATTTATTAGGATCAACATTTATGAGTATAACTTCATTAGACAATAACTTGAATATAGTTTCAAATGCCGGTGTAATAACGAGTGCAACATCTCCTTATGATGGAACTGTACCGCATACAAATATTTTAAATGCAAGTGCTGTTGAGTATATTGAAAAAGCATCTGCTTATGCCACATTATTGAATTCAAATCCAAATTATAAAGGTGTTATAGAAGGTGATCAGGTGAATCCGTATATTGAAGGGTTATTGGGGAATTGGAACCTATTATCTTCATATGTGTTAGATGTGGATAGAGCTCAGACTTTAGGGAATATTCGCCAAGATGGAGTGTTAAATAATTATGTTCCATATTGGGTGTATCAAAACGAGTGGAAAAAGAATGACGATTCAAATGTTTCTGAAAAATGGATAACAGCAGCTACTGCAACCCTAATTGATGGGGAAGGATATAACTTAGAGTCTAAAGATGCATTAGGGATTTATAGTTCAATTCTATTAGGTTACAATAACTCATTGAAAATTGCAGAAGCGGTAAATTCTCGTTATTATGAAATTGGTTTTGATGGATTTGAAGACCGTAATTATGATGTGATTAATCCAGAAACAAAGAAGCATTTTAGGTTTGAAGGAGATATTGTTAATGAAGCACATACTGGAAGGTATTGTTTAAAAGTTGCAGCTGGTCAAAAGTCTGTAAGAATAACGGTACCAAAAACAAATGCAGTGAATGAAACTAGTATTGTCCATTCTAAACCGTATACATTAGGGGCGTCAGATGTAATTGATCCATTTAGTTTTATTGTAAGTCCAGTAAATGCAAAAAAATATGTATTCACAGCTTGGATAAAACAAGATATTACAGCAGTTCAAATTACAGATTATAATTTTGATTTAACGATTGCAGGTGGACAAGTTCCAATACTAAAAGAAACGAAATCTAATATAATTGACGGTTGGCAGCGTGTAGAGGTTATTTTTGAATTACCTGCGGAAACTATAACTACGAGTTCATCCGTTATTGTAGATATTGGAGGGCCAAATTATAGTTCAGATCTTTTTATTGATGATATTAGAATTCAACCTTATAATAGTGAAATGGTATCATATGTAATTGATCCAATTTCCTTAAGATTATGGGCAACTTTGGATAGTCGAAATTTCGCTACTTTTTATCAGTATGATGAAGAAGGAAGTTTAGTGCGAATTATACAAGAAACAGAAAGAGGTAAAGTAACAGTTCAAGAGAATAGAGCAGGTATAAAAATTAATTAAGATGTTTAAAATAAAAACTTATTGGTTAGGTTTAGTCCTTCTTCTTTCTCTATTATCCTTTCAATCGGAAGGTGATGAGACAGAGAAAGGAGTTAGTAAATTAAAAAGCTGTATTACGAGATATTTGGATATTGAACGTTTCTCAATGGATGTTGAATATTCTATGTTTACTGTTGGTTCTGGTTTTAATAATCCTATCGAAAAAGGTAAAGGGAAAATGATTACCCAAAATGGGAAAGTCTACCAAGAAGAATTAAATACAGTTACTATTGCGAATGATAAATACTTAATTAAAGTTAATAATAAGTCAAAAGTAATATCAGTTGCAAAGAACAGTAAACAAGGCATATCATCTAAATATGTTCAATTAGATTCAATGCTAAATTATATTGAAATGGCTAGAGAAATTGATGGAGGATATGAGTATTATTTTAAATATGGAAGCATTAAAAAGGTTGATATATTATTTGATTCAAATGGGCTTATAAAAACATTTCGTTCATACTATAGAAAACAGATGAATTTAGGGAATGGATTTGTTCAAGTTGTAAGCCAAATACGTTACTTAAACTTTAATTTAAAACCAGTAATTACTGAGCATACATTTTCATTAAGTAAATACGTTCAAATTAAAAATGGACAAATTTTTCTAAAGGCTGATTATAAAGATTATTATATTTTAAATAACTTAAAATAGATGAAAAAATTACAATACATAATAACATTACTGATTTTGATTTTAAATATAAAGTCATATGCTGCAATAGAGCCTGTTAATGTTCGTTTACAAGGTAGTACTGAATTAATAACAGGTGCCGAATTAATCGTTAATGATAATAAATTATGGTTAATAGAGTCCGCTAATTTTCAGAATAGTTTTAGTATTCAATCAGTTAAAAATAAAATTATTTTTGGAATTGATGAGTCAGATATAAGTTTTAATACTGGAGCTGCTTATAGTTATGAAATTAAAGGAGACATTTCTTATAAGGTATTGGAAAACGGAGAGTTGGTTGAACACTTTCTAACAGGTATTAATTTAGATTTAAATTATAATCCTTCGCGTGGAACGACTTACAAAGATAGAAGTGTCTTTAGTTTTACAGGAGGTTTGCAAGTTAAATTTCAAATTACAGAAATTAATGATTTATTAAATGGCGGGGGGCCAGTAACATCAGTTCCAAGTTTTCTATTTTTAGAATCAGAAATTGTCACTGAACGTTATTATCCTTTTGATCAAAGTATTGTACCATTGGTACCAATGCAAATGAATATTGATAATGGTGAGTTAAGTGTTTCTTGGCCTTATATTGAAGGAGCTGAAGAGTATGAGTTGGAATGGATTTGGGTAAACCGATATACTGGTGAGTTAAATCAAGATGGCGTTACACCGCAGTTAGCTGGTGCTTCAGGAGTAAATTATAATTTTAATGAAAATGCTTCAAGGGTAAGAGTTCATGGCTATACTACTTATAATATTCCTTTAATTTATGGAGATGGTTTTATTATTGTTCGTTATAGAGGGATTGGTAGAGGTGGAGAAGGGTTTCGAGTACCTCTAGAAGGACAGTGGAATTTTTTAAATTCAACTGGGGTAGTCTCGAATACGCCTAATTACATAATAGTTAATGCGCATGAGCAAAATTCAATAAATTATGGTGCAGGTGTAAGCTTTATTGAGAACGGAGTTAGAAGTGTTGGTGTAACTTATATGGATGGTGTTTTAAAACCACGTCAATCACAAGCTAAATTAAACTCTCAAGATAAAATTATTGTGGGTTCAACAGTTTATGATCATTATGGAAGACCTGCAATAGGAGTTATGAGTACTCCAGTAGATCAGAGTACATTAGGTTATGTTGATAATTTAAATATGCATTCAGATGGGACAGTGTATAATAAGGGACATTTTGATTTTGACAATACAGCAACCACTTGTGGAGAGTATGTTTCAGCTCCAGCAATGGATGCATCCTCATCAGCAGGAGCGGCTAACTATTATAGTGATCAAAATCCAGATATAGAAGGATATAATGCTTACTTATCAGATGCAGCAGGTTACCCATTTGTTCAGGTAAAATATAGTAATGACCCAACAGGTCGCGTTAAACGAGTAGGAGGGATTGGACCTGATCACCAGTTAGGAAAAACATTTGAAGGGCAATTAAATCAAAATGAAGCGCATTATACAGAGTATTTTTATGACACACCAGATGATTTAGAGTTATACAAACTATTTGGAAATGAAGGAAATTCATCAAATAATTATACAAGAGTAATTACAAAAGATGTTCATGGACAATTGAGTGTTGCCATTACTGATGTTATGGGGCGAACAGTAGCTACTTATATGATGGGGCCTAATCCAATAGGATTGTCAAGAATAGAAGGTAATGATTTATTGTTATCACCAGCCTCTAAAGATTTTATGATGTATAATACCACAGATGAAATTGAAGGAATAATAGAAGTTAATACGCCATTGTTTGTGTCTGATTCTGGGGAGCCATATGAATTTAATTATGACTTTACAGGGGTTAGTTTTGAATCTTGTTTACCTGCAGATATTTGTTTTGATTGTGCTTATACTATTAAAATCTCAATCATTCCAGAAGAGCTATGTGAACTAGGAGAAGTTCCAAGTATTGAAGGTCATATAACAAACTTGGCAGGACAAGTTATAGATGATGAAAATGGAGAAGTACATTTGAGTTTTGAAGTAGGTACTATAGATGCAACTAATTTTAATATAGATTGTGATACTTATACATTTTCAGGAGTTAATTCTGAAAATGAGACATTTACGGTTGTTTTTCCAAAATTAGGGAATTACCAAATTATAAAAAAATTAATAGTATCAGAGGCACCAATTGATTATTATTGGGAACAATATGTAACTAATAGTACTTGTTTGTTAACATATGAAGATTTTTTGGCAACAACATTGGCGAGTATTGATCCCAGTGCATGCGAAGAATACGAGCCATGCGAATATAATTTTTTAATAGAGCATGGTACATTTGAGGTTTATTTAACAAATCACCCAGGAGCTACACAACTTGAGTATGATGAATTAAGACAAAGTTATATAGATGCATGCTCTATTCAAAGTTCATGTGATGCAATGTATCCAGGTATGATTGCTGATTTTAAATTAGGCGGACAATATGCTTTACCATCATCAAGTGGTGATGTAACTAGTTTGTTTAATGGATTGCTAACTTTAGGGAATATAAGTACTTATTTACCAGATGTAGATGTTAACGGAAATCCTATATTAGTAGATGTAAATGGGGATGGGTCTCCAGATACGGCACCATCTGCATTAACCTCAATATCTCAATTAGAAGATGGATATCAAAACGAATGGGCACACTATTTCATTCCATTACACCCTGAATATTGTTTTTATGATTTTTGTACAACTCATGCTGATATTTACGAGTTTGAAAACACATTAAATACAACATCTACATATGCAGAGGCTTGCTCTTTAGGATTGTTTTCTGCTTATTCACTATATAGTGCTATTGGATGTGATGCGGCAGGATCGGCATCAACTGATCCAGTATACGCTTATTTTAGTACTGGTACACCATCTTGTACTGATATGCAGACGATTATTACACAACCTTTTTCATATGAAGGTGTGGATTATGACATCTTCCAAATGGCTGCGGTTCTATCGGGAGCTAATGCAGGTGACTTTGGTAATGTAGCTTTATGTAATGTTGAATTACATTGGCAAAACTTCAGAAGCTTATATTTCTCAAGACGTTTTCAAATCATAGAATTATTAAAAACAGAATCTTGTTCAAATATAACAACAGATTGTATTCAAGATCCAGCTTGTGTGACTATTCCATATGGTGGAAAAGTAGCAAGGTATATCGATTTTGAAACAGGCCTTGGGTTTGATTTGGACTCTAACCCAAATTGGGGTGAGTTGGCTGGTGATGGTTCTGCAACAATAGATGCCAGTTGTTTGAGTCAATGTGATGCAATGGCTGATGCTTGGATGGACCAATTATCAGGTTGTGTTCCTGATCCATTAACTTGGGTAACAGGTAATACATTATATGATAACGTACGTCAAGGTTTAATTGATGTTTGTGCAGGAGGATGTAGTCCAGAATGGCCATTTTTAGCTCAAAATAATCCTAATGCAGAAGCTGGAGAGTATACATCATTTCAAGATGTGATTGAAAGTTTGATAGGTACAGAAACGGCTACATGTAGTCATTTGTTAATATTTAATCCTTCACCAAATGCTGGTAGTGAGTCATTAGTTCAGTATTTAGACGATTGTGCTTGTAACACACTATTAGGAACAGCAGATTTAGAAGAGTACATTCAAATTTATGGATTTTCGCCCATTAATTATTCAGCAGAAAAATGTAAATGTTCGGAAGAGTATGACTTAGATAATAATAATTTAATTGACGGCATTGAAATTACAAACTTAGCTACAGCAGAAGAATTTACACCTAATTATTATCCATGTTCTAGTGTTTGTATTGACTGTACAACTATGCCAACTTGGATGAATGGTTTTAATTCTTTATATGGTATTAACTATTTTGATGATCCGTTAATGTTTTTATCATATGTAAATGAACAAACTAATGGAACATATTTATATGATGAATTAGTTGAGTTGATTGAAAATTGTCAATTAGATGGAGGAACACCTTTGCCATACACACAAGAAGTTTATGATCTTATTCCTTTTCTGAACGCTTTGGTTGATGATAATATTACGACCGCTCAATCGTACAATCACATTTCTTTGCCAGAACTTTTTTATAGTAGTTTATATAATTGTGGTAATGAAACAGTTGGTGTCTTTGATTATCAGCCAGTAGCATCAAGTCTTTCAAATTATATTTATATTCCATTTATGGATGAAAATTGTAAGCCATGTAATATACGAATATACCAAGGAAGTAATATGGGAGATTATAGTACGTTTTATAATTTGTCACAAAATATTGTAAGTTTCAATGAGATTGTGAGTTCAGGTAACACCTCATTTGACATTAATGTTGTGGTTAATTATGCGTCAGGTGTAGGAACTTTTATCACAGTATTAAGTGTGAACTCAAGAGAATGCTATTCAGTGTCCAACAATAACCCAACACCAGAATTCGAAATTTGCTCAGATGATCCAGAACTACCAGATGAAGTTGATTGTATGGATGAGTTAATCACTAATGCACAGTTAAGTGCAGAAACATTGTATGGGGAGTATTTATATGAGCAAGAAGCTATTTTTAGACAAGATTATATTACTTCTTGTACGCAAATTACTGATGAGACGTTTACAGCAGACTATGCTAATAACAAATACCAGTATACATTATTGTATTATGATCAATCGGGTAGTTTAGTAAAAACAGTACCGCCAAAAGGTGTAGCAGCAGGAATGTTAAATCAATCTCAAGCTATGGCAGCGAAGCAACATTTTGTTACAGATGGCGTAAGTGGACCAGCAATTTTCCCCAATTATAGTTATGAAACGACATACAAGCACAATTCATTAAATCAGGTTGTTATGGTAAATACTCCTGATGGTGGAACATCAAATTATTGGTATGATGCTATAGGTAGGTTAGTAGTATCTCAAAATGCAAGACAAGCTGAATTTAATACAGCTTTGATTAATAACGATTATGCTAATCCAACTTCAGGAGCATCTATTCCTGCATATTCATATACACGTTATGATGTGCTAGGAAGAGTAATTGAGGTAGGAGAAATCATTCAGTCTACTCAAATGACGAAAACTTTAGCAAAAAATCCAGTGCAATTAGAAAATTGGTTAAATCAAACCACAGCTACTACACATAACAATGTGACTCGTATGAATTATGATATGGATTATAGTTCAGATGCTGAAGAGGCATTTGGTAATGGAGGGTATGGTAATACACGTAATCGAATTGTGTCTACATCTGTAATTGAAGGATATTTTACGGCTACAGCTGGACAATGGAATTATCCAGAAGCGGATTATATTAACCACTACAGATATGATATACATGGTAATGTACAGTCCTATTTACAAGAAATTAAAGAGCTAGCTAATTATAATAATAAGTTTAGGAAAGTAGATTATGAATATGATTTAATAAGTGGAAATCCAAATTATATTTATTATCAAAAAGGAAAAAAGGATCAATATATTCACAAATATATTTATGATAAAGACAACAGGCTTAAGGAAGTGTTTACATCAAGCGATAATCAAATTTGGGATAGAGATGTAAATTATGAATACCGTGAAGATGGCTATTTGGCTAGAACTGAAATTGGAGAGATGAAAGTTCAGGGTATGGATTATGCCTATACATTACATGGTTGGTTAAAAACATTAAATTCAGGTGTTTTAAATGCTGACTTTGACATGGGGAAAGATGGAGAAGTTAATCCAAGTGTAGAGTATAGTAGTTTAGAAAATGATGCACATGGTTTAGTAGCACAAGATGCATTAGCATATACAATTGGCTACTATGAAGGAGATTATACTGCGATAAGTAGTACAACTATTGGTCATAATAATATGCAACTTAACACTACAGGTTCTGCTTTTGAAACTGACAAGCAAGATTTGTTTAATGGTAATATCACCTCATTAATAACAAACCTTACAGGAATAGATGGAATTAAACAAAACGTAAATGCTAATACATATCATTATGATCAGTTACATAGGTTTAAAGAGATGCATGTGTTTTCATCATCTGACATTACAACAAATAACAATTTAAGTACGGCAATAAGAGCAAGTATTGGTACAAATGGACTTGGTGATTATGAAGTGCAAGTAAGTTATGATATGAATGGTAATATATCCAATCTAACTAGAATGGCGTTTACCCATCAAGATGATTTAGCTACGACAGATGATGATAATGATATTTTTCATGATAACAAAATGGATGATTTTAGTTATGATTATTCAGTAGCCAACCTTGATGGATCTTTAAATAATAAATTAAACTTTGTTACAGATGGAGTAAATTCAACAGATGATTTGGGGTATGGAGATATAAAACATAATCAACAAACCGGTAATTACACTTATCATGCAGATGGTTCATTAAAATCAGATATTGATGAGGGGATTGAATACATAGCATGGTATCCAAGTGGAAAGATAAAATATATAAAAAGAGTGGCTGGTTCACAGGCATCTGATTTATATTTTGAATACGGTCCAATGGGTATACGTAGCTTAAAAGTCGAGTTAATTGGTGGGGCCGCTGATCCAACTAACTGGAAACAGACTTACTATGCGACAGACGCAAATGGAATAACAATGGCAATATATGACCTAAATACAAAACCAGACATACTCACTTTAAATAAAATTGAGAGTATGATTTATGGAGGTTCACGTTTAGGAATGGAAACGAGTGTGGTTGAAATGAATGAAGTTTATAATCCTATTGATGTTTGTCATACAGATGGTTTACAAAGTACAATTATAAAAATAGGACCTCAAACACCGACAATAGGTAGTTCATTGAATCTTATTTTAGATAATACTATTTTAGCATCAGTGATTTCAGTATCATCTGCATTGGGCAATGCGCAGATGTTGGTTGATGATATAAACTTATCACATGAAGGAATTAGAGCAAGAGTAATTGACTTAAATACAATTCCAGCTTCATACTATATTGAGATTAAAGAGGTATTTGCAGGGGGATTATCTGGAGTAGTAAGTTTTGAGTATTTTGCAAGCGGTTCAACAGTGTCTTTAAGTAATTCAATTTTAAGACAACCCACTATTGGCGAATGTTATTCGGAAAGAGTATTAGGTAAAAAGATGTATGAATTATCAAATCACTTAGGAAATGTAATGGAAGTGATAACAGATAGGAAAATATTAGAATTATCAGGACAACAGTTAGATTTAGAAAACTTAAGTATTGGAGGTTTATGTGTTAACCCGGGTAATTCTATTTTTGATGAAGTTGCAGGTACAAACTATATAACTACAGATGTTAATGGAGATGGGCAAATCGACTTAACTGTAAGTCACCCCAATTATCATTTTTCATATCAACAAAATGCCTTATTTATACCGGGTGAAACTTATACTGTTAATTATGACATGTTAAGCCATAACATCAATACTAAAACGTTTGCTATTTATCGTTGTGATAATGGTCAACATATATTGAATGAATCAAGTTCTGCTTTAGGAATGTTTAGTCATAGTATCACAATTCCACTTGACCCTATAGATCCAACTGATCTCACGCCAATACTGGTACGTTTAAAATGGGTAGGTGTAAATTATGGTGGAGATTATGGAGAGTTTGTTTTATCAAATATTCAAGTTCACGGAGAAGGAGATATTTTTGGTGTAAATAACGGAATAGATTTATCATATTATGCTGCTGATGTAGTGTCTTATTCTGACTACTACCCGTATGGTATGCAAATGTCTGGTAGAAATGGTACAATAAGTGGAGGAGAATACAGATATGCCTTTAATGGTATGGAAACTGATAAAGAGGTTACTGGTTCAGCTGGAAATTCATACACCACTCAATTTAGACAATACGACCCAAGGTTAGGAAGATGGAAATCTTTGGATCCGTTGGCTGGAAAATACGCAAGTTTGACTCCATTTTCAGGAATGGATAATAATCCTATTGCCTTAACCGATCCCCTTGGTTTAAAACCTGGTGGTCGTTTAAAGAAGTGGATTGAAAAAAGAAAAAGAGTAAGAAGTTTAAGACGTAAAACTAAAGGAGGATTCTTTAGGAGGGTAGGAAGAGGAATTAGTAATACGGGATTTACTATAGGCCGTTCTTTAAAAAGAGCAGTTTCTAAAATTGGTAGAGCATTTAAGAGTATTGGTTCAAGCTGGGGATTACCTAAAAGTAGGTTAGGTGGCCGACATAGACCTTGGGGGAAATTTGATTTTCAGATTGGACCAATTAGGATCGTTAGTCGTCAAGGCAGACATTTAACAAGGAGAATCTTTCCTTTTCATATTGTAATAATACCATCATTTGTAAGGAAAATCAATTACAACTTACCAATAGCATTTTCTTTAGGTTTAAGAGTTGGTAATATTGTATTATTTGACATAAATATTGGAGGAATGAATAGAAGATGGGAAATGTATTTTCCTAAGAGGGTATTAGCTGACGGTACGAGGTCAAATAAGTCCTTTCAGTTTTTTTATAAGGTAACAAGTGGTTCTACTCATATCCCTTCCGGGTACAGTCATCATCATTTTTTTCTAGTCGGAAAACGGTGGATAAAAATGTGCATGGAAGGTAGAGGTGTACTTGCTCCTGCGCATGGATTACCAAATAATCCTTTCCCTCCTTTTTCAGGAATAAGATATTTTATAGACTGGATGCTGTCACACCCGCCTAATAGGCGTTATAGGTTAAATATTAGGTAGTTATGAATAAGGTTTTTACTTTTTTGTTTTTTGTAAGTTACTTTTCTTTTGGGCAAAATTTAATTAAAAACTCTAATTTTGAAGAGTTTTATTATCGACCAAAGAATATTGATCATAATCAACTAACTGAAATCAGAAGTTGGAGTTCTCCTAGTCTGGGATCAAGTGATTTTTTTTATAATGAGAAAATAAACCCTTTTGGTATTCAAAACCCTGTTAATGGAAGATGCTATGTAGGATTATTTGTCTATGCTCAAAATAATAGTAATTATAGAGAATATGTTCAAAGTGAATTAAAAAGTAAATTAATTGAAGGAGAAGAATACGAATTAACTTTTTATATTAATTTGGCTGAATCTTCTACTTGCTCTATAAATACTTTCGGAGTACAATTTTCAGAAAAAAAAATAATTAAGGATGATTTTTTTGTTTTAACACCTGATACATTAAACTATCATGAAGTTAAAAGAAAATTACCATTTAATAAAATGGAGATTTGGGAAGAATGTAAAATACTATTCACAGCAACTGGATCTGAACAGTTTATTATTTTTGGTAATTTTTATCGTGATAATGAAAAAAAGAAGTCGATTAAATATTTTAGGGAGGATAGAAAATGTAAAACACAGACACCTGGGTCATACTATTACCTCGATAATTTATCGCTTATAAATGTTTCAAAATCAATTACCGATAAAGGTGTTAAAGCTACTACATTATTATTATTTGAAAAGTTTGAATCAACATTAATTGTCCGCGACCTTTATTATATGTCTATGCTTGATAGTTTTCCACTAGAATTTTATTCATTATTAAATAATATCCCATTTGATTTAGAGAATGTAACTATTGAGTTTCAGTTTAAGACCACTAATGCCTTCAGATATGAAAAAAAACAAGCAAAAAAAAAACTAAAATTAATATTCAAATACCTGAAAAAGAATAAAAGAATAAATGGACGAAAAAAATCAATAAAAATTATTAATGATAATACTCAAGAGTTTGAAAATAATAAACTTACTATTAGTTGGGATTGATAATTATCTAGGTAATGTCTAAATTCAGTTTCGACAAAAAATGGAAATCCAAATAGTCACTTTAACAGGTGACTATTTTATGGTTTTCAATAATTTTCTAAAAAACTTATTATTTTTTTTGGTAGTAAGTATTTTCTCCACAATTTTTAAAACAGTTTGTTGTCTTCTTTATTTAGTCGATAATGTTCCTAAGTTGTACGCGGTTTGTAGTAAGGTAAGGGTTTAAGTCTATAAATGAAAAGATGGCTGGTACAATATCCTTTCCTGATAATTCCAATGTTCTTTCAGTTGTTTGGTATTTTAAATGGTACACAGTCTCAAGGAGTAAATGTTATATTCAAAAAAAATAGAGTATTACTCATCTTATGAACGAATGAGACTATCAGGTGTATTATGAAGGTTTCGATAAAAAACTCTTTGAATACTGATAGATGATTTGACAACTTAGATACAAAGAAAGTAAAAGAGTTTTATATATTACCCATGTTTAGCCATTGATTTGTAGTGCTAATTCTTATCAAATGTTTTAATCAGATCAACCATATATTTAAAATAAAAACTAGTTTAAAAACAATTTTTTTAATTCATCAATCATAATAATTGAAACTTAGAAAAATATCATTCTCGTTGATTTCCAAATTATAAGTAATAGGATAACCTTCTTACTTAAATTTAACATACAATTGATGTTCGGTTTCTTTATCATAGCTGAATACCATAAATAATAGTTGCCCAAAGTACGTTCCGGTTTAGATGTGAGTTTTATGCAATTTTCAATGTTTTATTGATATTTCACTAGGTTTGTGGATAACATGTGTTGCAATGATATTTTTTTATATTTAAACCTAAACTATTATTAAAATTTAGTCTTTTTAAGTACAACAAATTGCTCAAGATCGAATATAAGTTGGGTATGTATCCAGTCATCTATTTTCTTTACTTGAATTTTATGAGTTGGGTATATAGTCGTACTAATATTATCGGTAAGTAAATGAACAGGTAATTTAAAGTTTTTTATTGTTGTTGAATCTTCCCATTTATAAAGTAAGTCGTAATTATTTGAAGATATATATTTAATTTGATACAATAAAGTGGGGGCTTCAGCTTTATATAGTAATTGTTCAAACAGCCAAGTGTAATCATTTTTAGTTACTTTATTTACAAGGTTAATAAAATCTTGAGAAGTTACACAATTGTCAGCGTAGTCTGTTACAAATTTATAAAGAATAGTAAAGAAAATAGGGTCATTATTAATTGTAATTCTTAGTAAATGAAGGGTAATGGATCCTTTAGAGTAAATATCGCCATCTTTCCAATTTGTATAACTAACATCTTTAGGCCCAACAACAGGAAGTTTATTTTTACAAGATATAATATTTAGACCTATTTGAAAATCATAGTCATATTCCAAATTCATTTTTTCAGCATATAATGCTTCAGAATAAGTAGCAAAACCTTCATGTAACCATAAATCAGCCATGTCACAAACTGTAATTTTATTACCCCACCATTCATGTGCAGTTTCATGAACAATAATGTAATCAGCACTGGAAAGTATACCATTTTTAAATTTATCACCATAGGCAATTGCAGATTGGTGTTCCATGCCTTGATATGGACTTTCTACAAGCTTATAACCGTCTTTCCACCACGGGTATTCACCAAATAATTCTTCAAAAACTTTAATAACATCAAGAGATTGTTTAAAATGTTCTTTTGCAACTTCTAAATGTTTTGGTAATACATAAAAATCAAGTAAATGTTCACCTGTTTTATTTGTATAAGGGATTTGAAAATGTTTATAATCCCCAATGTAAAAACTAACATTATAAGTATTAATGGGATAAGATGTTTTCCAAATAAATTTTTCTTGATTATCTCCAATTGTTTGTCTATCCACTAATTGACCATTACTCACACAAAATAATCCTTTAGGAATAGTAAAGGATAATCGTACACTATCAGGTTTGTCAGAAATATGATCTTTTAACGGCCACCAAATACTAGCCCCATCATCTTCACAAGCCACTCCAATATAAGGTTTACCTTTGTTTGAATCCCAAACAAATCCGCCTCTCCATGGCGGTTTCTTTGCTACTTGTGGTTTACCAGAATAATTTACTTTAATTGTTTCTGTTTCTCCAATTTGATACGTCTTATCAAAATCAATTAAAATCACTTTTCCTTTTCTATTAAAATTAAGAGACTTACTTTTAGATTCAGTAATAGAACTTACATCAAAATTAGAAGCTAGTTCAATCTGTATTTTATTTGTAGCATTTACAATTTTAAAGGTAATATCAACAGACCCTTCAATTGTTTTTTTTGATGGGTAGATAGCTAAATCTAAATCGTAAAATTTAACATCAAAAGCTTTTCTGTATTCATTTAGATATCCAGTAATAGAATCAAAATCTTTAACATTATATTCTATATTTTTAAGATTTGGAGCTAACGGATACTTGTATGGATTACATGAAGTTAAAATAATTAAGAACAGAATAAGGATACTAGTTAATTGTTTGTTTTTCATTATGATATTTAATTAACAAAATTAATTGGTTGTGTCGAATCTATTTATAGCACATTATAAAAATACAATGAATTTTCTATTTTTTATAAAAATAATGATTTGAATTACTTAAATATAATCTTACTCTTGACTTATTAATAGATTCTTCATTATCATTTCTACGATTAATATACAAAAAAGTCCTTCTAGTGCATTTAAACCCTTCAGTATTTAAGGATTATTGAGTTGGATGTTTGATAAAACTGTCGTCCTGTTCTACAATGGTATTAAGATGCGAACATCTGTGTTTTAATTAGTGAATTTGTTGTTAATATCTTGATACGAATATTGCTGAACTCAATAAACTTTTAATACATAATTCATCTTATCTCCAACTTATCGAATAGGTTTCCTGAAATTTATAGACTCTTGTTAGAATAGTAGAAGTAAATTTAATTACCAAATGTTCAATATTGCCTCCTGTGATATCAGTCAAATTTTATGTATTATGATAATTTAAGCTAAAACTAAATTTAAAGTAAAATGTTTGATTTAGAAAAAAATAGTGTTTGAACTGATTTTTTTTATATGAGTGTATTAAATATTTATTTGTAAATTAAACTTGATAAATCCATTTTTAGTTATATTTGTATGAGTAGTAAAATGTGATTCCGAATGGAATTATTTGAGAAATAATGTATAATTGAACTATTAATTTTTAAAACTGATTAAGTTAAAAGAGATTAGTATTCCTAAAGAAAATGAGATTAAAATTTATAATTACATTTATATGTAGTAGCCTTTTTATTGTTACAAAGGCGCAAAACATAGTTCCGAATGGAGATTTTGAAGAATATATTGAAATCCCTACAGTTATGGGAGAGTGGTATAATTGTAAATATTGGTATAATACTAATAATAATTATGAGTGGGGGGCAGAACATGGTACCCCAGACTATTTTCATGAATTAAGTACTAGTGTCGCTAATTTACCAAATTCGTATTTTGGATCCATTTTACCTAAATCAGGTAGTGCTATTATGGGGTTTATAGCTATGTATGAACCAATAATTTATCCTTCTTCAGGAAATTTTCGTGAGTATTTAGCATGTGAATTTACCGAAAGAATGGTTGTTGGAGATACATATACAGTATCCTTATGGATTTCAAATGGCGATTCATTAATTGTAAATGGATATAAATGTGATGGCGTTGGTATTTGCTTTTCTGAAAATCCATTAAAACAAATAGGGGAATTTTATATTGAGGTTGAACCTCAATATCAATTTGAAGATGAATTATGGACCACTGAATGGAAAAATATTAAATTTAATTTTTTAGCAGATTCTGCATATAGTAATTTAACAATAGGGAATTTTTTGAATGCACCAAATACGTCTTCCACTTCTATGGTTAATTCAATTGCAGCAGGAGCTTATTACTATATTGACAAAGTATCGGTGGAGCATATAACTGTTAGTTATGACACAATTTGTTATGGAGAATCGATAGAATTTACTGCTCCGTTGGATAGTTCATATATATGGCGAATAAAAAATGAACCAGAATTTGTTATTTCTAATGAAGCCATGTTGATAGTAGAGCCTAAAAAAAATACGTCTTATGTATTTAAAGGAGATTATAACATATTTGAAAAACGAGTAATAGTTGAAGGATGTTCATTTATCGAAATGCCAAACGTTTTTACGCCAAATAATGACAAAATTAATGATGTTTTTAAACCTATACAGTTTAACAATGTTGCAGCTTCTTATTTAAGAATATATAACCGTTGGGGAAATGTTGTTTTTGAAACGAATGATACGTTTAATGGTTGGAATGGAGAATTAAACGATAATAATTGTACAAGTGGATATTATTTTTGGGAAATTAAGTATGTTGATTTTTTTGAAGCTCCTTTCGAAATTCGTGGTGGTGTTACATTGATTAAATAAATACTTTATTTTGCTATATTAATAGCGATTAAAGGATCTCTATTTTATGAAAATATAAGTATCTTTACCTTATATAAAATAAGTATGATGAAAAGTATTGTGTCAGTATTGTTAATATCATTTTTGATAATAGGGTGTTCTTCTAATAAAAAACCAAAGGAGTATGTTAGTTGGGTTGATGATATTGAAAATGGTTTAATTAAAACTCAAATTAAAACAAATTCAATAATAACATGTAAGTATACTCCAGCAGAATACCATGTTTTGAAACAATTTTCGCCAAACAATATTGATCAAGATGTGTTCCAATCTGAATTTGAAGGTATATCAAATATGTATCATTTCATTATAAGGTTTGAAAAAATAGACGGAACCAATTTTCTGAAAAATAATAATATTACACACAAAGAATTTCAATCTAATTCATTGTATCTTTCTTATGATATAAGACAAGATTTAAAACTTGTGCAAGGCCTTGATACTGTTGTTTGTGCTTTAAATCATCATGAGCGAACTTATAATAATACACCATATGAACAAATTTTGTTATCTTTTCCCAAGTCGTCAAAGTCTGTTGAAGATTTAACTATTATTCTTAATGATCGTGTTTTTGGTTTTAATAGAGTTAAGTTCTTCTTTCCTAAAGGTGTGCTAAAGAATATTCCTACTTTAACTTTTGAATAGTAAATTCTTAAATAAAAATGTAATACATTTAAAATAGAATTTTTAAATTAAATATTATCTTTATCAACTCCTATGAAAAATATTTTAATAATCATATTTACATTAATTTTTAATTTTTCGTTTAGTCAAGACTATTCGGAGTTGCGCCACATTCAAAATGATAGTTTTAGAATAGATTTTTATGTATCTATAGATCAAAAATATATACGTCACAAAGATACTGTGCTGTATGCGTGGTATAAATCCAAAAAAGTAATGTTTACTCAAGGTCAGTCGAGCGGAAACATATTGAATGGAAGTTATAAAAAATATTATTCAAGTGGTCAATTAGCTGAATTGGGGAACTATAAATATGGTTTAAGAATAGGTAAATGGAAAGCTTGGAATGAGAAAGGTTTCTTGATTTCCATATCAAATTATAAAAAAGGACAATTGCATGGTAAATGTTTCCATTATAAAAATGGGAGTTTAGCACATGTTGATAAATATAGAAATGGACAATTAAAAATTGTTAAAGAAAAAAAAGACACCAACCAATCATTTTTTAATAAATTGTTTAAAAAGGAAAAAGAAGAATCGGCTCCAGCTGTTAAAGAAGAAAAGAAGCCGAAAAGAAAATGGTTTACAAAAAAAGAGAAAAAAGAGAAAGAGATAAAAAAGACTAAAGTATCTAAAAAATAAGATATGTCTAAGATTGATTACAGAGTTAAATCATCCGCTATGTTTTATGCTTTGTTTTTATTGTCAATAGTTTCTATTGTTATTGCCAGTTTATTTCAATTGTCATCTTTAAATCAACAACTAGAATTTAAATTAGAATTGGAATCAATTTTAGTTAATAATTCAAAATCAGGTTTAGTATATGCAAAAGCCTATTTTCAAGAGTTACCATCAAATCAAGAAACGACTATCCGATTATTTGATAACCGAATAGATTCTGTTGTGATTTCAAAACGTAATTGGGGAGCCTATCAAATAATTGAAAGTAAAGCTGTTCATAATGAAAAATCATTTACAAAAGTAATTCTTGTAGGTAGTCAAAATAAAACCCAATTACCAAATTTATATTTAGCAGACCAAGGACGTCCATTGTCTTTGTGCGGTAAAACAAGGTTAGAGGGGAGTTGCTTATTACCAAAGTCAGGTATAAAAAGAGCATATATATCTGGAGAGAATTATCAAGGTACCGATTTGATTTACGGTTCAAAAAAAGAATCAAAGAAACAATTACCACAAATAAATGATGAATTGATATTAAATTTGAATTTAGAAGCCAACCTAAAACAAGAATGGAATAACAAAATTGAAACTTTAATAGTACCATTTGATTCAATAGGAGTTCATTTGTATTCTAATAAACCTATTTATATAAATTCACAAACCTTGAAAGGGCAAATTAGTATTGAATCAACAGATTCTATTATAGTCTCTTCTAATTCAGTTTTAGAAGATGTCATTTTAAAAAGTCCAAAAATTATAATAGAAGAAAATTTTAGAGGAAGTTTTCAATGTTTAGCAAGTCAAAATATTCGTATCGAAAAAAATGTAATTTTAGAATATCCTTCTGTATTGGGATTAGTTGAATCAAAAAGTGGAATAAAAGCATCATCAATTGATATATCAACTAATGTTCAACTAATTGGAAGTGTTTTTTTAGTGAGTGAATCTCCAGATTTTAGAAAGCCAGTGAGTTTAAATATTCAAGAAAATTCAATACTTAATGGTTTGGTCTATTGTGAAGGACAAACTCAACTAAAAGGAGAAGTTAATGGATCACTTTACACCAAAAGTTTTTATTTAAAAACAGCTTCATCTGCTTATCAAAATCATTTGTTAAACGCTAAAATATCTAATAACTTAACGGATGAGTTTATTTCAATTCCATTATTAGAACAGTCCAATACGATTAAAACGATCAAATGGTTAAATTAAAAGCATTTACATTGTTCGATAGTCTAATTGCTGTTACTATTACAGCAATTATTATGAGTACTATGTCTTTATCTTATGGCTATTTAATTGATGCAGATAAACCAATGAGTAGTATGGTAGGACAAGCCGAATTACCGAAATTATTATTTAATTTAAAAGAATCAAAGTCCTATTTTAATGAAAGCATAGAAAAAGAGACCTATAAAATTGAACAAATTGTGGAACAATACAAAGGCAATGCTAAATTGTTTTTGGTTACGTTTAATATCATTGTAAATTCAAAAATCACGTATACAGAACAGCATTTAATAGAGAATGAAGAACGTTAGTCAAAATATAAAATCGTTTACGCTAATGAGCGTTTTGGTAGGTATGGTTATATCTGGCTTAATGATTGGCTTTGTCTATTCTATTTATACTAATCTGAATCAAATGACTTATAATTATCAATCTGTTCATACTAGTATTAATGCCTTTAATATTGCTAAAGCAGATTTAAAAAGAGAAATTGAATCGGCAGCTAAAATATCACCATATCCAAATGGTTTTGTTTTAGAACAACAGAATAATATAATACAGTATTATGTAAAAGAAAACCAATTAATAAAAAAACAAAATGCTGTTGATGTGGTTATCTTTGAAAATATTGAAACAATTAAGTTGTCTCATACAACTGAAAACAATAAAGAAGTATTAGCATCAATTAGAATTGATTTTTTAGTAGAAAAACAAGTCATTCCGTTTTATATTTATACTATTGACGATTTACAAAACAAACTAAATTTAAGTTTAATACATGAGTAGCCCTAATAATCAATATCAAGTGAAAACTGCTACTAAAAGTAAATCAGCTAAATCCTTTTTAAATAGAGATATTCAACTGTTTAATAAATTTACTGACAAGAAAAAAGAAGCGTTTTATAATGATTTAGAAACCTTAGTAAAAGCAGGTGTGGATTTAAAAAAAGCATTTGAAATTATATTGGAAGAGCAAGAGGGGCAAAAGGATGAAGAATTTTACAACGGCATATATCAAAATATTCTGTCGGGTAAATCATTAGCAGATTCACTAAAAGCGTCAGGTAAGTTCTCAGAGTATGAATACTACAGTATTGTGATAGGAGAAGAGTCAAATTTGTTAGTTGAAATATTAAATGAGCTAAAACTATTTTTTAAAAAGAAAACGGATTTAAAAAAACAAATAACATCTGTATTATCCTATCCTATATTTGTCCTAGTTGCTACTATTGGAATCGTTTACTTTTTATTAACATCATTGGTACCAATTTTTTCTAAAATATATAAACAGTTTGATAGCGAATTACCTGCTTTAACTAAAACAATAGTTTATATATCAGAACATATTTTTTACTTTATGGGAATTGGCTTGGCTGTTCTTTTAGGAGTTATTGTTTTTGTTTACACACAAAAATCTAAAATTTGGTTTAGAAATGCAACGTCACAAATAGCATTAAAAATACCTGTATTGAATAACTATTTAAAAAAAGTACATATTACAAGGTTCACAAGTTCTTTACAATTGTTATTGTCAGCTAATACACCGCTGATAAAATCTTTGGATTTAACAAAAAAAATGAATTCATTTTATCCGTTAGACTCAATTTTAGATGATGTAATACTCCAAGTTACAAAAGGAAATAGTTTGCATGATGTGTTGAAAAAACATTCCTTTTTTCCAAGAAGATTTATATCTTTGGTCAAAGTTGGTGAAGAGACAAATGAATTGGATACTATGTTGTCAAAATTATCTACCCAATACTATGAAGAGTTAGAACATCAAACAAAAATAATTAGTAAAATAATGGAGCCGTTAATGTTATTATTAATCGGCGGATTTGTAGGTGTTATTCTTATCGCCATTTATTTACCATTATTTAACTTAAGTAATATTATATAGCCTATGAATACAAATAAATATAGAGTAAAAGCCATTACATTGTTTGAAGTCTTAATAACCTTTGCCTTGATTGGTATTATGTTTATGTTGGTTTTACCTAATCAAGCCTCTAATGTGGCAAAGGCAAAAGCGTTAGAAGCACAAAGCATGTTAAATCATGTATACATGTTAGAGAAAAACCATTTTTATATGTATTCAAAATATTCTTCCAATCTTGAAGATGTTGGTTTTGAACAAGCTTTATTGGTTACTGAAGGTGGTTCGGCTAACTATAAAATTGTAGTAGAAAACGCTAGTACATCCTCATTTACTTTAAAAGCCGAATCAGTTGTTGACTTTGATGCAGACGGACAATTAAATGTGTGGCAGATAGATCAAAATAAAATATTAAAAGAAACGATTAAAGATTAATGGTCTTAACAGCTTTACATATTGTATTAATACTAAGTCTTTTGTTTTGTGTGTATCAAGATGTGAAAGATAGAACTATTCATTTAGTGTGGTTTGGCCTAATTCTAATAACCACGTTATCTATTAATTATTTGAGTGGAAATAACTGGATAGATTCATTATTTTCTATGTTGTTTTTAATTGTAAATATTAGTGTGCTATTTTTGTATATTAGTTTTAAGAATAAAAAGAGAATAAATATTTTTGATAAATATTTAGGATTAGGTGATGTTTTGTTTTTTGTAACTATTATACCTATGTTTTCATTAAGAAACTTTGTATTATATTTTATTTTGGGAATGATTGTAAGTATGATATTACATTTATTTTTCAATAGATTTCAAAAACATTTAACAATTCCTTTAGCCGGTTATTTATCATTATTTTTAATTTCAATAGAGTCGTATTCAATCATTAGTTCTAATTATTCATTTTTAAAAATTGATGTAATATGAAGGGACTAAATATTTCTACTGAAATTCAGCAGTTAATTACATCTGATATTGCTTGGCAATATTCAATTATTCCTATTAGTAAAAAAGGTAATGTTGTTACGTTTTATGGTGTTCAAAACTCTAATGTAGAAGAGGTTATTGAAGAACTTGAAATACTAACACCTTGGAATGTTGAGATTACACCAATAGAAGAAGCCGTAATAAAACAATTATTAGGAAAGTACTATAGGAAATCTGGACAAAAAGACACATCAAACTTTAGTTTAAATAATGAATCTTCAGATTTTTTGATTAGAATAATTAATGAAGCAAAAGTGGTTGGTTCGTCAGATATTCACCTAGAAATATATGAGGAAGAGGCCAGGATAAGAATAAGAATTGATGGATCGTTACAAGAGAAGTATAGAATTGAATTAGCCGATTACCCTGAATTGATTAATAAAATAAAAATCAAATCGAATTTAAATATTACTGAAAAAAGGCTACCTCAAGATGGCAGAATTAGTTTTGATGATTTTGATGTCAGAGTTTCAATTTTACCAACGTTACACGGAGAGAAAATAGTATTAAGAATTTTATCAAGAGATGCTTCTCAAGTCAACTTAGATGCCTTAGGATTTTTAGAAGAAGAGAAAACGTTATATCTAGAAGGTGTAAATAGATCAAATGGAATTGTTCTGATTTCTGGCCCAACGGGATCTGGAAAAACAACAACCTTATACGCTACCCTTAAATTATTAAATAAAGAAAAAACGAATATAGTTACTGTTGAAGATCCTATTGAATATACATTAAAAGGTGTTAACCAAGTTCAATTAAAAGAAAATATTGGCTTAACTTTTTCATCAGCATTAAGATCGTTTTTAAGACAAGATCCCGATATTATAATGTTAGGGGAGATTAGAGATGCAGAAACAGCTCAAATGGCAATTAGAGCAGCTCAAACTGGTCACTTAGTGTTATCTACAATTCATACTAACTCAGCATGGGGTACAATTGCAAGATTAATTGATATGGGAGTGCCACCTTATTTATTAGCAGCAACCATAAATACATCAGTAGCACAGCGATTGGTAAAAGTACTTTGTCCATCTTGTAAAAAGCAAGAAATATTAACAATATTAGATTTACCTAAAAATTATAGAGACAGAAAACTCAATAAACATTTTGTTCCAGTTGGTTGTGAAGAGTGTAATTATAGCGGGTATGTTGGAAGAAAAGCAATTTATGAAGTCATTACAATTGATAGTGAATTGTCAGATAAAATTAAAGAAGGCGAGTTAAAAATAGATGAGTTTTTAGCTAAAAAAGGAATTAAAAAAATTAATGAAAAAGCATACAATTTATTGGAAGATGGTACAACATCATTGGAAGAGGTATATGCTTTATTAACAACCCTATGATACTATGAAGTACTATATATTATTTATTTTATTATCAATTAATTCATTAGTCAGTTTTGGTCAAATGACCATTGAAGAAGTATCTTCAAAATTGGATGAATTATCAAAAGTTCAGATAGGGTTGACTGAGAAAGTTGAAGTGAATATATCAGGTATTCCATTGTCAAATTTTATTACGACAATTGCATCAGAACATAATTTAAATGTGAGTGTAGATAACGATTTGAAAAACGTTATTGTATCTAATTTTTATGATGCTTTAGTTAAAGATGTATTTGTTTTTTTAGTAAGAAAATATAATTTAACTGTTGAATTTACAGGAACAATAATTGCATTTAAATCTACATCTATCCCACCAAAAGAAAAAATTGTTTATCAGCCAAAACGTATAGATGTTTCCTACAAAGAAGAAAATACATTCTTAAGTATGGACTTAAAGCATGACTCCTTGTCTAGAGTAGTAGAAGCAATTACAAAAGTATCTGGTAATAATGTAATTCTATCTCCAGACGTGAAAGAGAAATTAGTCTCAATTTACATTGAAAACAGACCATTTCCAAGTGCAATTGAAATGATGGCAAAGTCAAACGGTTTGTTGGTTGAAAAGGATATAGATGATGTGTATTATTTATCTAAGAATAGTATTCAGAAACAAAATAATTCAACTAAAAATAATAGATCAAATAATTTTAACAGACAAAGTAATAATAAAGCTATAGATTTTAAATTGGAGTTGAATGGTAATGATAAAATAGATATTGAAGCTAGTGAAATTCCAATTAGCGATATTATAAATCAAGCATCTGAATTAACTGGAGAACATTTCTTTATGTATGATGTTCCAGATGGAAATACCTCTTTGTCTGTAGAAAATGTAACTTATGAAACTCTGCTGACAAATATTTTAAAGGGAACAGAGTTTACTTTTAAAAAAGAAGATAATTATTTTGTAATTGGTAATAGAAATACAGAAGGTTTAAGAATGTTTGAGTTGATTCAATTAGAAAATAGATCAATTGAAACAGTTAAAGATTTAATACCAGCAGATTTATTAAGAGGATTGGAGTCAAAAGAATATATTGAGTTAAATGGATTTATGGTATCAGGACCTTATGTTCAAATTCAAGAATTAAAAAGTTTTTTAAGAGCGATTGATGTAGTAGTGCCAATGGTACAGATAGATGTAATAATTGTGCTTTCAGGAAAGTCTAGTTCATTAAGTACAGGGGTAAAAGCACAATTGGGAGATAAGCCGACTACAACTTCTGGTCAAGTGTTTCCTGGTTTAGATATTAATGCAGGTGCACAAACTATAAATGGATTGATAAATGCTTTTAATGGATTTGGATTTTTAAATTTAGGATTAGTCACACCAAACTTTTATTTATCCCTTAAAGCTTTAGAAAGTAATAGTGTAATTGATATGACATCTACACCTAAAATATCTACGTTAAATGGGCATGAAGCAAATTTAGTGATCGGTGAAACAGATTATTATGAACAAGTTCAAACCTCTTATTCGAATACTACTATTGGAGGTAATCTTGCACAGTCTAGAGTTTTTATTCCAACAGACGCCAATTTATCAATTACTGTAAAGCCATTTGTATCTGCAGATGAATATGTAACGTTAGAAATAAAAGTAGAACAAAGTGACTTTAAGAACAGAACTTCTCCTGATGCTCCTCCAGGAAAAACTACTCAAACTTTTGAATCTTTAATTAGAGTGAAGAATGGTGAAATGATTATGATGGGAGGCTTAGAGAAAAAGAAGAAATCTGATTCAGGTGAAGGAGCACCATTTTTATCAAGAATTCCAGTTATAAAATGGTTTTTTAGTAGTAGAGAAAAAGAGAAAGAGAAATCAAAATTACATATTTTTATTAAGCCAACAGTTACGTATTAAAAGTGAATATTAATTTAGGACATATCAATAAAATTGCCTCAGTTTCTGTTATCTTAAAAGATGATGGTTATGTTTTTAATGTGGTAGTTTTAAAAAGGAAGGATAAACTATTACAAATTGTAAAACAAGCTAGTTATGTTTATTCTGTAGAAGAATTATTGAAGATTACAGGTAAATATTGTAGCTTTATTTTACACTTTTCTGGTAAAGGAGTCTTAAATAAAAAAGTGGAAAACAGAACGAATTATCGATCTAAAATTTTTATGAATACAAATCTGGAAGATTTTTATTTTACTGACTTTGTTTCAGAAGAATTTGTCTTTACATCTGTAATTCGAAAAAATGTAGTGCAAGAAATAATAGATTTGTTTAATGTTAAATTGAATCATA
>Ga0209291_1000638_pt1 | contig 33144 bp, 31 predicted proteins | sample GOMGulsemesocosm_FD_184633 | JGI IMG/M metagenome (GOLD analysis project Ga0209291, IMG submission 184633) | Methane-oxidizing microbial communities from mesocosms in the Gulf of Mexico - GOM9B Gulf of Mexico (SPAdes) (version 2) | ecosystem: Environmental > Aquatic > Marine > Cold seeps...
AAATCCTCATATCCCTGCCACTTCTTTCTAAAATACCCTCCTCATGAATACACCTTCTAATTTCTAATTTCTAATTTCTAATTTCTAATTTCTAATTTCTAATTTCTAATTTCTAATTTCTAATTTCTAATTTCAGCATTTTAAATAAGCATGTAATTAACTATGTAAACTTTAATGCCTTAATGCCCTCTATCACTTATTCATCCCCTTATATTCTACTTAATTTACTTATTATTAACATTTAAGCCTAATAAAATACCTCTTTTGGTCGATATCACATATGTACCAGTATTATTTTGTTACGATAACCCTACTTATTACAGTAGAATTAAAATACCAATGGCTATCATTAAGTGCTTGATATCCCTGGTTGGTTTCTGATGGGGAAAAACAATGTTACAAAACTTATCTATCACTAGAAAAATAAACCTCGCGTTAAGTACCCTTTTTGTCCTGATACTCGCTATCTCGGCATTATCACAAAGCAAGCAAGAGACAGCACTGGTTTTATCTATTTTAGAACAACAAGCGCATGAACAAGCTGATACTTATTTTGACAGTTTAAATACCATGATGCTAACGGGCAGTATTGGGCAACGTGAAACCTTACGTCACAAAATGCTAGAAAACGATAACATTACCGATATCCGCGTAGTTAGAGCCGATAAGGTCAATCAACTTTATGGTTCAGGATTAGCGAGTGAACAAGTCAAAGATGATTTTGACCGCCGTGCACTTGCAGGCGAAGAGATTACCCAAGTCATTAGCACTCTCCAAGGTGAAACCTTATTGATTACAAAACCACTTATCGCATCAAAAGATTACCGCGGTACTAATTGTACAGCTTGTCATAATGCGCAAGAAGGTGATGTACTAGGTGCGGTTAGATTAGAGTACTCCTTAAATAACTTCTACCAGCAAGTGCAACAAAATATTTTACGGTCAAGCGCTATCTTAGCCGTGGTATTACTTGCGGGATTGTTACTGACGTTGTTTATTATTCGCAACATCATCTTAAAACCAATCAGTGACCTGACTAACAGTATGGAATTAGCCAGTGACACCCAAGATGTGACAACACTAATTGAAGTCAAAAATAATGACGAAATAGGCCGTATGGTCACCGCCTTTAACTACATGATGAGTAATTTTCATTACAGCCTGACTCATGTACTTAATACGGCAGAACAATTAGAAGACATTTCGACAAAACTAAGTACAGCATCAGCACAAACTTACAATTCAGCCAACCAACAAAAACAAGAAGCCGCGACAATCAACGCCAGTATCATCAATATGCAAACGCAAGTTGAAGATATTAAGGCGAAAGCAAATATGACCACCCAGGCATCAACACAAGCAGCATTACAAACCGATAAGGGTAATGTATTAGCCAGTGCAACAATTGATGAAATCAGCACATTAACAACACAACTCGACCATGTTGTCGATAAGATGCATCAGCTCGGCGAACAGACTCACAATGTAACTAAAATATTAGGTGTGATTAATTCCATTTCAGAGCAAACCAATTTATTGGCGCTCAACGCAGCCATCGAAGCTGCGAGAGCCGGTGAAAGTGGCCGAGGATTTGCGGTGGTTGCAGAAGAAGTTCGCGCACTAGCAATTAAAACCAATGATTCAACCAAAGAAATACAAACCATTGTTAGCTCATTGATTGAAACATCAAACAGTTCATTTTCAGCGATGGATACCGCCAAAGTAACAGCAGCAGAAGGCGCTGTAAAAGTATCGCAGTTAGCGGATATGTTAAATGAAATTGCACGAGAAATGCAGGAGATTAATCAGTTAAATAATTCGGTTGCTGAATCATCGATAACACAACAAGAGTTAACCACAGATATTCAACACAACATTGAAACTATCGCAGTCCACTCCGATGAAACAACGCTAGTTGCAACACATGCAAGTAGTATCAGCCAAGAGCTATTAAATCACTCAACTGAGCTACTCGTGAAAGTGAAAGAATTTAAACTAAACTAAAATAAAATGCCGATCATAATGATCGGCATTTTTGATATCAACAACTCCAAAGGAGCAATGTATTGGTTAGTTACCTTTACTCACGACTACAGTGCTAATTGATGAGCTAGTTTTACCCTTGTCATCTGTAACCGTCAACTGGAACTTTAATGTTGCATCAGCCATCGGAGTAACAGCATAAGCGTAGTTTTTATTCGCATGGTCAATCCGCACTTTCTCTCCTGCGACCTGAGTCCATTGATAACTGACGATTGAACCATCAGCATCCGTTGATTTACGACCATCCAACACCACCCACTGGCGATATGATGCTTGTTTATCTTCACCAGCATGTGCAACTGGCGCTAAGTTGTCATCTTTACTTGACTGATTCGCTGTAACATTCGAATCATTTACCATCAGAGTAATAATTGTTGAACCTGACTTTCCTTTATTATCTGTCACCGTTAGTTTAACTTTCACATATCCAGTCTTATAAGGAGCGATAACATAAGTATTATTACCATTTGGACGGTCAATTATTATTTTTGGTCCCGATACTTGGGTCCACTGATAACTAACGATAGAACCATCCGCATCACGTGATTGACGGCCGTCCAGATTTGTCCACTTACCAAGAGATATTGCCTTCTGAGCCGTGCCACGAATAAGAGCCACAGGTGCTACATTAGCAACTGGAATTGGTTTCACAATTGCATTTGGATCATTAACAACAATCGTATGTATAGCTGAATCTGTCATCCCCTTATTATCGGTCACTGTCAGTTTGAATGTCAGGGTAGCTGTATCTTGCGATGTTAACGCATAAGCATAACGGCCTGTTGGACGAATAATCCTAACCGTTGGTCCCGATACCTGAGTCCATTGATAGCTGACAATTGAACCATCTGCATCGGTTGACTTACGACCATCTAAAACAGCCCAGGTTCTGACCGATATTTTCTGATCTGCTTCGACACGTGCCACAGGCGCTTTATTATCTTCCACCTTAGTTTTAGCTGAAGCTTTAATCAATACAGAATGGGTAGTAAAAGCACTCTTATCCGATTCATCTGTTACCATCAACTTAAACACTAATGTTTCATCCTGACTGATGGAGTCAGATGTATTCACCCATGCCCTGCTATCGTTCGCTTGATTGATTACAACTTTTTGACCTGATATCTGTGTCCACTGATAGCGTAAAACACCTTTAGCAACAACAGATTCTCGACCATCTAAATAGAACCATGAACCAGCATTGATCACCTCATTATGCTGAATGACGGCTTTAGGACCTTCGCTGGCAATAACAATCTTGCCTTCATAAGGAATAGCGTCGTGTTCAGTCACTGTTACGCTCATGGTTTTATTCGGTGTGAACTCAAAAGTAGCGCGGCCATTATTATCGGTTTCCGCCACATGCGATTCACCCGAAGTAGTCACTAACGCAACTCGAGCACCCTCAAGTAGTACATCACCACTACGAACAACCACAGAGAAAGAAGATTCATTTCCCGCAGATAAATTAGCCGGATGAGTAACCGTCAGGCTTTGCGGACGAACAGTACGCATTTCCATTGACGGATCACCCAACCAGTTAAAGAAACGCGCTGTCATCTTCGCGTAACCAGCTTGCCCATAATGGCTATATAATCGTTCTTTAGCTCGGTTCAGTGCCATTGCTGGTTGCCAAGACACGGGATATATGTCACTAGACCAGGTGCCATCATAATCGTCCCAGAAACTGTCCATAATTCCCACGTGAAAATTATCGTTATAGCCTGAATAACTGACTCGCGCAGCACCGGTAAATCCGACGGCTCCTCCGTTGGCGTTTCGCATCCAAGATTCAGCAAATGTATCTTTGCCATCAAACCAGCCAGTCGCGCAGTTTAAGCTAAACACTACAGGTGCAAAATCACCATTAGTTAACCCATTAACATCCCCGCTGGTAAACTCAGGATCAGCCCAACCAGAACCGCCCGCATAGCCATGATCACGATGCACAACGAGTCCAACTCCGTCATTAATCGCCTCTGCAATTTGAACTCGGTCACCACTGCCTTGATCTTTCCATGCCTGTGGTACGATTGTCGGCGGCGTAATTCTAGCGCTGCCATAAGCCCAACCACCATATTTCAATTCATTGTTCAGGTCAGCATCCCATTTTAAAGCAGTATGAACCGTATAACCTTTATTAAACAAGTCACCTAAACCGGCGAAGAAATCAAAATCAGGTCCAAGGAAATCCGCGATCCGTTGCAGATCTTCCATAAACATACGGTCGCCTTTATTATCGCGATTATGATCTTGGAACTGCCCAGCCAACAGTACATGTCCATATCGGTCTGAATCTACCGGACTCTTTGCATAATTAAGAGTACGGTTGACCATAGTCGTGATCTGCTCGACCGTATCACCAGAGAAACGTCCAATGACAAGATCTGGTAATGCGTCAGTGCCATCAACTAGCGAATAATCAAAGTCAGTATGCCAAACATGATCCTGCCCGTGGTAAGGATGTCCAATAACTTCCCAGCTTGGAACATCTTCATGATCACCAACAAGGAGCACATATGAGGTCATAGTGCCATTTTGATAAGCATCTTTAATATATTCTTTAATTTCTTCCTGTGTACTGCCCGTTTCTAAAATTGGTGCGACATGGACCTTATAACCCATTTTACGCTTCCAAGCAGCTAGAGGTGCAACTGCCTCTTGAAAACGATCTGCCGTTATGATCAAGTAATCAGCAGCCTGAGCCGGCGTAAGGGCTGCATCATTCTTTACTGTATCTGGAGCCGATACAGCATCAACAGCGAAATCTCTGTCAGTACGCAAATCAATAGTTGAACCTTTATCTGAACTATTAGGCTGTAACGGATCATGACGTTTAGGTTTACTGCCAACGCTGTCTGAATAAACAAAATTCAGATGAAATTTAACTTTAGTGGCAAATCGAACTGACTTATCTATCGAGTTGAAGTCAGTTGGACGATAGGAAATAACTGCATAGTTTTTTCCACGTACACGCACAGTTTCAATAATTCGAATTGGCTCTTCGATGGCATCAGTAGCCAAATTATAAACAGTTTCATCTTTCACAAAAGGCATATGCTGCCCAGGTCGTTCACCATCAGCAGTCACTACATCCGGGATCGGTAGTTGCACGGGTTCAACAGTCATATCAGGAAATGACTCAGACCAAATCACGTTATCAATCACAAGTTCCAGCTGTACGCCATCAGGAATACGAACCATCTGACGATAGCCAGTTAAGTTAGGATGCCCGGGTTGCGCCGAACTACCAGCGTCAGGTAAAAGAATACGATTATAAACATTACCATCCGCCATTTTAACCTTAGCGAGCGAAAGGGTCGTTAACTGCGCTTCAAATATCGCACTTTGCTCACTTTTACTGGTCAGCAAGAAATAACTAGGTTTCTTGGAATCCTTGGTTAGCTGAGCTATATCAGCTACAGGCCCAAAATTAACGATCTTCTTATCAAACTCCTCACTATATATATTTTCTACAGCCATAACAGACTGCGATAAAATAGCCAAAGTTAAAATTGATTTCTTTAACATACCATTAACCATAAGTACTCCTTTATTTAATAATTAATTTTCCCATGCACTAGCAGAATATTTTTATGTTAGGAAATTTAATTACGACGGTAACAACGTAATTCGCCTAACTTTCTTATATAGCGACATATAATATGAAAAAGTTTAATTTTATATGGTTAAATTCAGCGGAGACGAATAACTGTAAATTAAAATATAAAGGGAACATAATTATTATGTCCTAATAAAATAATTTACGAGGGAAGATAAAAGAGAGAATAACGAACGAGTCGAATGAAAAATATAATTAACTTATCATTATGAAATAACATTAAGATACTTATGGTTATTTTATTAAGACAAACAGACTAATCATTTACTTACAAACTATATTTAAAGTACAGGAACCATCATAACGAACAACTTTAACAGATTTATTTTATTACATAAAAACACACCACGGTATTCATCCCCTGCTCAGTTTATTCTTAGTTGAGCTAAGGTAGTCTATTGATATAATATTCTGTTTCCAGCGTATTTTTCTACAATAATGGATAGATTTACTTTGATTAATTACAGTTTAAATATGGAAAACAAGTGATAATATAATTAATAATTCACCTATTTACTAATACCAATATCGTTTTAACAAAACAAACACATGACCATATTTACTTAATCCTCCCCATAAAAGTAAAAATATAACTTAAATATATCGAGAGGTTAAAACATTTAAAGTGAAAGCCTGGTCAATTAACATACCAATAACATAGTGTATATTTTATTATTTTAACGAAGATTAAATATCATTATATTTTAACATACATATAGTTTTACATTAAATTTAAGTATCTTAACAATAAGTTTCCCCAAACATTAATTTCGGTTACCTATTATTAAAATACCCTGCGAGTTCATAATCGAAGCATATCTCGATGCCAACACAGCTCGATCATGTCGTCGATAAGATGAAGCAATAAAAGTATCGCTATTAGCGGACATGTGAAATGTAGGGGATTAATCAGTTAAATAATTCGGTTGCCAAATCATCGATAACACCGCAGAGTTAACCACAGATATTCCACACAACATTGAAACTATCGCGCTCTACTTTGATTAAACCACTCGACGAATTACTCACGAAAGTAAAAGTTATTTAAACTAAATATGTCATAAACGAATTACTGTAATTCGTTTATGACATAAGTAAAAATCCTTATAATAAACACTATTATATAGATACACCAAGAGAGGTGGACGTCGGAGCGTAAATATAACAAGACGATTGACTAGCCGCTTTTTCTATAGAGTCATATTCTGAAAAATTAAGGTTACTCATTACATCAAGGCTAGGTACGCTCGTATCCCGACTATCACTCTTCAAAATAAGTGGTTTAAGCATATCCTCTACCTTTATGTCATCATCCAAATCAACATTTTTTTTCAAATAGTATAATTGCTTATGTTTTGCTAACGGAAAAAAATGTAGTCTATGCCGCTCATGATGAGCATCGAAGTAAAACCTTGGCATCAATGTAAAACCTGTACCAAGAGATACAGCCTGTAAAGCAGCACAGATAGTCTCAGCATGACAATGCGTCGGAATAGCACTAGCGGATGATTCACTCGTCACTAAATCTTCCAACAACGACTCTTGTTCCATATCGGGATAACTAACAATACCAAGTTGGCTAAGCGAATCAAGTGTAACAACTGACGACGGGAAGTGGCCTTTTTTACATATAACGCCAAATTCAACATCACCGATATAGATAGCTTCAGCAGCTTCAGGTCGCTCAGATGATAACAAAAATCCAGCATCACAGTCCCCCTTTGCCATCGCACTGATTACCGACTCAACATAACCAGATGTGATTTTTAATTTTTTTCTATTTTCATCCGAATAAATAGCCAGGTGCCGAGCAAAAAGAGCAGGATACAATGCGTGATCAACAAATAGCTTTATTTGTTTCACCTTCCTATTCCTATTTCTTAAACGATCAATAAACTCTGATTCAGATTTACATCTTAACTGTCCATATCTATATAGCTCTTCACCAAGAGGTGTAATACTAAAACTTCTAGCATTACGATCGATCACCTCACCATCAAAAAAAGATTCTAGTTTTTTAATATGCTGGGAAACGCCTGGCTGCGTCATGCATAGATTTTGCGCTGTTTCAGTAAAGCTTTTAGTTTTTACTAACTGTAAAAAACTATGAAGCCAGACTGGGTTAATGCTTACTTTCATCAATTATTCCTTTAATTTCAAACTACAAATAGGCAAATCCAACCACCTAAAGAAGCACAATAAACCACTAATCGCGATAGATGCAGTCCTAAAAACCACCTAATACATGAAAGTTAAAACATAATTCTACATAAGCGCGAAGTTCCATGTGACACATTGTCACCTTACAAATACTATATCATAGCGTATATTAAAATTTAAACATTTGTTTTAGAATAGCTTATTGATATAAAACACAATAGTTAAGCTCTTTATTAAAGCGCCTCATAAAATATCTCAACTCTACGATTACACTCTCCAACCCCCTTTCCCTCACCTACACAACGAGGGTTCCGCAGACCTTCAGACCTCGTTATCAAACGAATATGTTTAATTCCTTTTATTTCAAGGTACTGCTTCACAGCATTAGCACGACGTAACCCAAGATCATGGTTATACTCTGCATGACCTTCATTATCTGTATGGCCAACAACAACTAAATTAGCAGGTAAATCATCACGAATAGCCAATGCGTCTAACACCAGTTTTTCACTGTCCTTTATATTATATTTATCAAAATCAAACGAAACTAGCGTCCGCGAACTACTAACATCATAACAACGCGTTTCTTCAAAATTGATTGAATTAACATTATCCTTTTGCTTATTCGGTTGTAGTTCACTCTCATGCAGATTATTTTCTTTATTCGTTATCACTGAGTATTTATTTTCAATTGATTCTGTAAATACATAATCATTATTTATTTTTTCACATTTCTGCATTGCCGTTGCCGTTGCCGTAAATACCATTAATAGTCCATATATAACAAGAGTAAGCGCTTTCATTTTTCATTTCCTAATGTGTAACCAGTCGACCACTTTCTTCACTGATCAAATTGATAATATTTTTGTATACATCCTCACCAGACGATGCGTGATATACATTGTCAGGCCCGACACAAGTCGACATAGCAGGAAACGATTTAACATTATAATCAATTCCAATAACGGCAAATGTAACGGTAATATCCTCCCCATGAAGCGATTTCTTATTATTGAATAATTTTTTTATTTTACTGCACATACCAGCTTGAACAAGATCACGAGTAACCCAAGGATATGTGTCGTTACCATCTGATAGAATAATAAATACTTGATTGTCATTTAGATCAACAGCCCGATCTGCAATTTGTGCAGCCCGCATGATGCCTTGATCAGACGCTGTTACGCCACGTGGTCGAAATAATGCAATTTGATCATTAAATGTCTTAAATTCACTCGTCAATAACATATCGTAAAAATAACCATATGAACCAGAAGATTGACGACCTAGAGGTTTTACTTTAAGCATATTATCAACCACATATCTGATATTTATGTTATTTTGATTGTATTGCCTAGCTTCATAAATCGCCCCATTCGTCGCTCGATGGTAAGTGTAATAATTATAACCAGTAAGCGCGACTCGATGCTTATAGGTATGACGAGAGTTATATATCTCGAGATCTGCTGTTACACGTTTTATGACCCCTGCTAATACTTCAAACTTAGATTTACCATTCCTTTTAGCCTTAAACGGGGAGGTCATAGAACCACTCATATCCGCAATAAAATAAACATCCGCAGGTTTACCCTGAAATTTTCTCGACGTTGACGCTGCCGCGACATCGTAACTAGACTCATCACTAAAAGGGTTTTTGAACCAATAATCATGATTACTCACCGCTGACAACTTAGATTCGATATAAATAGACTTTCCGTTAGCACTATCTTTGCGGCATGCGGCAGAATCATAGCAACCCAATTTTTCAACATTAACTTTGATGCTGTTGTTTTCACCTGTCATATAAGTACGCATATATTCATCCGCCAACGCCTTAGCAGCTTGCTTCTCGGTTGATTTTTGTGATATCACAGCCATATTAGCCATATCGACTGCGTCTTCTATTCGTGATTTATTCTGTAGTGCTCTTGCACCTTGCAGGCCTATAAAAAACGTGGTCATCAATATAGGCGCAATAATAACAAAAATGATCATTGCAACCCCTTGCTGATTTTTCATTAACCATTCCTCGCTAATGCCACAGAAGATGAGCTTAATGTCGTAAAGCCATTCCCTAATATATCGGTGGTTAAATCATCACTTCCATAACAGATAGTCACTTGAAATAAACTTGCACGCCTACTGTAATTTGTTTCAGGCGACAAAGATTGTAATTCTCTAAGTGGAACAAAGGTACAATTCGTCGATTTTATCTCTAGCCACTTAGCATAATAATGACTTGGTTTATTCTTCTCAAACTGCAGCTGTTCAACCACCATCGTCATTTTTTTTACATCGAAATTTGAAAACATTCTAGCCAATGAATTTTTCGCCATAAGATACATTTTATCAACAGCTTGGTCACAACCACGGTCTTCTGTTGAGCAAAGCATGTCATTACCATTAAATAGTTGTCTGCGTTCGGCTAATATGCTGACTATCGAATGTGACATGCGATCCAACTTCCCCTGATGCGATAGTTTCAAAATAATATCCATAGAAAATACGAATAGCAGGCTAAATACCAGCAATACCAAAGATAATTCAACCATAAAAATACCTTTATATTTATGCATCACAATTTAAACTCCCGCTAATATCAAAGCTGCAACGTTCATGCTCTTGAACTGCAATAACTTCACGCGTTAACATTAACTTATTGAGTAATGGCATAATTAATGGCCGATATTGATATTTAACACTATACAATGCAATAGCAGATCCCTTTGAGGACGGCTCACCTTCAGGCAAGCAATTTTCGTTAGGCTTTTGCTCCTCGACAGGCACATGTTTATCAACGCAAGGTTCGATCAATGGTGCGAGATCGTTAAAATACGAGATTTGTACCTTAAATTTATTCACATCCACATAATCAGCCCAAAAAGAATCATTCGTCGTCAAAATATCTTTAAACCGAGCTTGATAGAACTGTTGTGGATTAATACCTTTTTTAGCAACATAGCTTTTACTTTCCCGGGACGAATGGGCAACAACATAGTCTGTTAACGCTGAAATATAGGAGAGGTAACACAATTCAAGCCATGCAAAACACATAAATAAAAATATTGGAAATCCCAAAGCAAATTCAATAACTACAACACCATTTTGCTTACCCGAGGGGAATTTACGCTGCATATTCATATACTATCTTGTAATCCTTATTTGGATATTTCACGACAAAAGCACCTTTCGCATTCAAGTGTTCTTTAAACAATCTTGCTTCCTGTAATGTCGTAAATGTTCCGATACAATAACGCTTCCAAAAACCAAAGTTATAAAAATATATATCTGTCTGGTACTTCTTAAAACGCGCCAGTTGTATCTCACTAAGTTGTTCATTAGACGCAAATATTTGTACCCTGAATACTGTTTCCTCTGAATTATCAGGTGTAAAGTCACTGCTCATAAATGGCGTAATTTCTATCATGTCATCAGTAATTAATTGCGTATTTTCGGTTATACTTTGTTTATACAGTGCGGTAGCTGGCCATTCTGCGACCAAAGCAACAGATTCATTACCATTTTTAGTTTTCGTTGCCATCAGTAATTCTAAGTTTTGTTCGGCAATATCCCCACTGTAGCGACTTACTAATATGCTTCTCGCCAGATCTATATTGCCATTATTAATCACAGCGACTAACAAGTTAGATTCAACAGTTTGATCTTCTTGATCAGCTTTATATAACGGCTGTAGAATCTTAATAGCGGCCTCATACTGATCTTGCATCATATGCAGCAATGCGAGATTATTTTTAATCGCTTTATCTTCATGACCCAAGCGAAGAGCACCTTGAAAACTTTGCTTAGCGAGTACAAACTGCCTCAATCCGGCATAAATCTTACCGGCGAGTAACTCAACCTCGGAGTCTTTATTGCGAATTAATTTTAATTTTTTAACTTTATCTAGTGCCAAGTTCAACTCCCCATCATAATAATGCATACGAGCAATCACAAAGAGGGCCGCTGGTGTGTCTTTTTCATCACTACCAAGCATCTCAACGTATATCTTAGCCGATGCTGTATCTTCTTGATTAAGATATATATTAATTAACTTCAGCATATACTCTGGTTGACGTTTGAGATTTTGTTTATAAAATGCGATCAACTTAGCGTCATCATGAGAGGTAATAATAATCTCTTCTGTCGTTTTCAATACATCGATTTCAGACGTAGTAGAACTACAGCTAACCAAAAATACGAGCAAAAAAATTATACATATTTTATTTAACATCAGGAAAAAGCCCTCATAATGCCAGGAGCGACAATTAATATAACGATTGGAAGCATGATAAATAGGATTAGAGGCATGGACATTTTAGCCCCCAACTTACCTATCTTTTCTTCCATCTCTAAGATCTGCATTTCGCGTATATCAGCAGCCAAGGTTGCTAAAACATCACTAATAGACGTGCCATAATGCAAACTTTGCGTCAGGGTCATCACGAAACTACGCATCTCTTTTGACGGAATAATCACATTGAGCTCTTCCAGCGACTGTTCAACTCCAACTAAATTGGTTCGCTGCATAGTTCGTGTTAATAGATAAGCCATCATTTGATCAAACAGAACCATCTCTTCGGCTAAATACGTCAATGCCGCTTCAATCGTCATCCCAGAACGTACACACACAGACATCAAGTCCAATAAAAAGGGGAGCCGATCAGATACCTTAGCTACATTGCCTTTTACTTTCATATTTAAAATCCCATCAGGGATCATAATCACCACAATACAAACAATCCCAAGTGCCGAGATTAAATTCAATAATTCGAGGTCAAAATAAGAGCCAATAACTATGACTAGCGCGCTAATGCTCACTAACGCTAGATATTTACAAGGTAAATATATTTGAGAAAGAAACACATTATGGATCCCTGCTGCAACAAATTTAGCCTCTATTTCTTCATTCTTAATACTAATCTTTGCCACCAGCCACATCATGAAACTAGCAAATACGGCTTGTTTTTTCTTCTCTTCTATTGTCATCTTATCTAACCAGGCGTCACGATTCTTTTTATATATTTTTCGTGACATAAGATGCGCGGGAAACACAGCGATAATCAGCGTAAGCAAGAGTAGATTAATATTTTCAACCCATAGTTCCTGCATTATCCGACACTCTTCATTAGCATTCTAATGATCCCCAAGCCGATAAATTCACTGATTACTACATAATATAGAATCGGTTTACCCGCCTCTTCATACATCACAAAATCAAAGTTTTCAGGGCTAATGAATTTAAGAATTACAATAAAAATAACCGGGATTGCACTGACAATTTTAGCAGAAGCCCGAGATTCCGACGTCAGCGCAAATTTCTTTTTATTGATTGCATAGCTCTCAAACATAATGCGATTAATTCGCTGTAAGATCTCTTTTAACTGACCACCACGGTTCATGTTTGCTCTTAATGTCACCACAAAAAAGAAGTATTCCGTATAGGGAAACATTTGACATGATTTCTTTAGCACTTGCTCTGGTGGTTCTCCGATTAATAGGCGTTCACTGATCCGTTTAAATTCATGGCCAACAACATTGTCTAATTTTTTCCCCACAAAATCGATTGCATGAGTGATACTGTCCCCCGCAGATACCGCACTAATCAGCAAGTTTAAGGCATCAGGAAAACCATCCTTAAATTCATTTTCACGTTTATTTTGTAGTATTTTCAACATAAAAAAAGTCGCACATATAGCAATAACGATGACAATGATTGTAATGTTGGCCTGCAATAAATACGTATTTAGAACAATACTCAGTATGTAGGTTGTTGCATAAAAAAGGCCGAGCTTCAGCACCACGTTGTCCCCGATCAATAATATCGAGTCAGTAACGAAATTTTTTATTTTATCAAATAGGCTTAACTTGCTGAAAGCTGCCATATTCATAATCGTAGTTTTAGGTCCAGTAAACTCCTTAACATTAAACTCACTCAAATAGACTTCAATCAAGTTGTGGTTCTTCTTTCTTTTACACCACATATATAAGAGTACAGCCAGCAAAGGCATAAAAATAAGTAATATATTCACTGGCTAAAGATTCCTTCTAATATATCCGTAACGCCAAAAAAACGCGCTTTTTCGAATAATACCGAACGCTTCATTAGTCCAGGAGTCACAAATTCACCAACCACCTTATTTGAGTCTTCCGAATAGCCTGCTTCAAAAGTGAAAATCTCTTCTAAAACGACACTGGCCCCCTCTAAACCGATGACTTCCGCTATACTCATTACTTTACGCGAGCCATCATGTAAACGACGGATCTGTACAATTAAATCAACTGAGCTGACAATTGTTCTACGAATCGCTTCTAATGGTAGCGTAGCCGTTCCCATCATTACCATACTCTCAACACGAGCAACTGCATCACGTGGAGTATTGGCATGTAAAGTAGACATGGAACCATCATGCCCTGTATTCATTGCCTGTAGCATTTCAAATGCTTCTCCGCCACGGCACTCACCGACAATAATACGATCCGGTCGCATCCGCAGGGCATTTATCACTAATTCTCTTGCTGAAATGGCCCCGTTACCCTCAAGTCCCGCATTTTTAGTTTCTAGACGTACAACGTGAGGCTGTAATATCTGTAACTCAGCAGCATCTTCAATCGTAACAATACGTTCACTATCAGAAATAAACGCTGATAATGCATTTAGCATGGTCGTTTTACCTGAACCTGTACCACCCGAAATTAATATATTTAATCGGCAACGGGCTGCTATCGTCAGCACCTGCGCCATTTCCATACTCAAAGCACCAAATCCGACTAAATCATGTAGTGTAATAGTCTGTTTTTTAAACTTACGTATAGACATCGACGTGCCATCGATAGCCACAGGTGGAATGACAATATTAACTCGACTGCCATCCATCAAGCGGGCGTCACATAATGGTTCCGATTCATCAACACGACGACCGACCCTAGATGCAATTCGCTTTGCAATTGAAATCAATTGTGCTTCATCCAAAAAACGTACATCCGATTTGGATACTTTGCCATTTTTTTCAATGAACACATTATCCGGTCCATTAATCATAATATCGGCAATCTCATCATCTTCCATCAGTCGCTGCAATGGACCTAGACCGGTAAGTTCATCGACAAAACTGCTTACCATACCGACCTTCACCACATGGGGTAACACATACTCGGATTGCTCAATAAGTATATTGACCCCTTCGGTCAACTGTGTTGTCAACTCTTCTTTACTCAAGCTATCGATTGCCGCAGCGTCAAGTGCGTCAAACACTTGCTCTCTGATTGATACGTATATGTCTTTTATATCACTCATTTATTACGACTCAACCAAGTGTTCCATTTACGCTTGCTGACTGGACTCGCTACATTTTTTCCCGTCAGTCTGCCTAATATTGGATCAAAACCTTCATTTAACTTTGACGTACATTTACCTAAACCACCGTTATTAATAATCATCGGTTTTAGTTTTGACTCAAAAGGAAACACGGCAATAACTTCACCTTCAATTTTCGAACACATATCAGTGATAGATAAAGAAAATTCACTCGCCGCTTTATTGTTATTGATGACCACATCGATCAAGGTATGGCTTTCTGCAAAACTCTGTTTAAATTTTTTCAATGTTCGCAGTGAGGTTATAGATGGTTCACAAACAAATATGATCCGATCATATAATATGGATAATTCATCCATGCCTAAGGCATAAATTAACGGTAGAGAAATATCATCAATAATAAAGTTATATTGCATCGATAGAGCATGTACCACATGTACTGAGAATCCATGTATATCTGCCGGTTTAGCACTATCATGGTTAACAGCAAGCAGATCTAGATTATCCGATACCGTACTTGTCATCGATTTAGCAACTGTGCTATCAATGCCATTTCTAACATCTTCGAAAACAACAGAGTTTCTGGAAAATGTTTTCAATCCTAAATTAATATCGACGTTAGTACCAAAATAAGCATTATCCACCAATAAGGTTTTAACTTTTGCTTGATTTGCTATGGATAAAGCAATACCGCTAGCGATAAGACTGTTTCCCACCCCTCCTTTAGTCGCCACGACAGCAATGCGTTTGGCTCTTCGACCTTGATAAGACCTAAGCCCCGAGGCTTGACTGCCTTTTTGGGCGCGAATAATATCAATAAATATCATTTCTTCTGCTGGCCAATAAATATATTCAATGCCTTTTTTCGCCAACTCACGGCTAATCACTATCGAGTCTTGCTTACCGATAACAACTAACTTGATCCCTTTTGCTAATAGATTAGCCACCAGCTCTGCATACGTAAATGAATCGGTATTACCTCTTAGATCTAAGAACAATACATCAACAAATTCTTCGCTAAGTTCTGCAATATCACTCTCTTTAAGCATCGTTTTAACTTCGGGTTTATCTAAGCCTTCCACAACATAAAGTTCACTGAGGTATTCTATAAAATCAGTATCTGGAGACACAATTAATCCAGTAACAACTTTCATTTTAACGGTGTTATTTTTTTTGCTTCCCGTTTTAAAAATATCAGCTAAATCTAACATATGACCTCTACTGTAAATTGCTTACTGGTGAAACCATGCTTTTCCAGCGATTCACCTCCACGGCACATCCAGCCCGTGAGCCGCCATTAAAAATATTGTAGGAAAGACATTCTTGATGACTAACATGCCGTGTTTTAATCGCAATTTTAAAATCTTTTTTCTGCTGTTTGTCTTTCACCAGAAAATTAACCTTACGAGGATCGAGTCCAATATCTTTAATTAACTGTTTCATATCATCGACAAAAAAACTTTGCTCAATGGCGTAATTTACAGTCACCGCATAATATTGTTCTTTATTAATTTTATTAACTAAAAAATCAGCGAGTACGCGTTTTGTCTTCTCTGGTTCGAACAGATTAAATTCGACCTGATTCACTTTCTCGTTAACTTGTAAATTATTAGTCCGCGGTAGTTGCTGATTGCAACCACATAGCAATATGCCCAATAATATAAAACTCATAATCCGCATCATTTAAATCCCATTGTTGCGGTAATTTCACCAATTTGCTCACGATCATGATCGGATAAATTAACGCGTAATATTCTTTCTAACATAGTTACTTTTTGCATCGACGGTAGGACAACTGATTCTGTTGATATCGGACTGACTAAGTTCACTGTCGCAACAATAATTAGCTCAGTCGTGGTTCTTTTCGATTTGGTATAAGTGAATAATGCGCCTAGAATGGGAATATCACCGAGCATAGGAACCTTGATGACTGATTCACTATTTTCAGACGTTAATAAACCAGCCAAAACAAAACTTTGGCCATTTTTAAGTTCTACCGTTGTTTTAGCCTTACGCGTTTTCAGTGATGGAACATTGGAATTAATTGTTTCATTAGTTGTATCTAACGAACTAACTTCGGGAATGAGCGTTACTCTAATATTACTTTCATCAAGAACTATAGCGGCTACGTCCAACTTTATTCCGTACTCTTTAAACATCACGTTAGCGGTATTATCGATATAAGTAACGACAGGAAGCTCTCCGCCAACCAAGAAACTGGCAGTTTCACCAGAGATAACCGACAGGTTTGGCTCAGCAAGAATGCGCCCCACTTTATCATCGTCGACGGCAGTGATAATGTTCACAATATCAGTTGCACTGAAATGCAGTAGCTGATTAACATAATCTCCAGCGGTGCCCGCTATCGCTGAATATTTAATCCCAATCTCATCCATAAATGAACTGGATACTTCAGCAATCGTTAATTTCACATTAATCTGCTGGCTACTAATGACTTTAATGTTATTAATCACACCGGAATATACGTGACGTGTCATATAATCAAGTTCTTCATCTTGATCATCACCAGATACCATTACGAGTAAGTCTTTGCTTTCTTTTTCCATCATTTCGCCAACAAAATTATAAATTTTTTGTTTTACTCTACCTGTAGCAACCGTTCCAGAGAGCACAACCTGCTGACCAACATTATTCAGTATTATCTCTTCATCAGGAAAATAAGCCGCAAGCTGTTGTTCTAACAATGTTAAATTTCGATTTACGACCACCAAACTATTATGGATCTCTTGACCTTTATCGCCATAAACAATAAACGTCGATTGGCCTTCTTTTTTCGCAAAGATAACCACTTTACTGTCATCAATCATTTTATAATCAACAATTGTAGGTTGAGACATAAATACTGTGGCAGCGCTGGTATCTAACATCACAGTTTGGGCATCACCTGTATTCAAATTAATGATCCTAGATGCGAATAAAGGCTTGCATACCAACAGCAGTAGGATTGCGAATGTTAGATTGATCTTATTCATCGCCAATCCCTTTTTCTTGATCTGCCCTTAGCTCTCGCACGCCTTTTTTTACCACTACTTTTACAACATCAACTGATTTGTTATAAATTTCATTACCATCCCGATCATAAACAATAAAAGCGGATAAACCCTCTTCTAATGCAAATATCACAACCTTCTGATGATTAATCACTTTATAATTAATGACTTCAGGTATAGAAACGAAGATAGTGGCAACGTCTGAACTAAAATTAATCGTTTTAGCATTACCCGGATGTAATCGGATCATTCCGACAGCAAAGGCGGTTGAACTTATAGACAATAATAAGACGGCAAAGACAGGTTTTAATAATTTCATTTATACATATCCTGTTTAAGTGAATCCTTCATACCACGAATCTCTCGGACTGATTCACGCCGCTCAGCTTTAATCGCCTCAATCAAAGCTTCAGTACCAATACTGCGAGGGTGAGCCCCTTCAGTGAACGGCATAATATCAATCTGAGCGATCTTCTCTGCAAGCGCCAGAGTCATCGCATCTTCTTTGCCTAGTTCGATAAGCACGTTAACTGAATCTGCATTCGCCATCGCTTCATTTTCATTATTTAATACTGGTACCGACAACAATTTAATACGGTTAAGCAACATTGTGATCATGAGATTTCGGTGGGAACCAAAGCCATCGTCAAAAGTATTGACATCTGGAGAGTTAAAGGTAAATACATCGACAAAATCGCCAACCATCAATGCGTTTGCAAGCAATTGTTTTTTATTGACAGTAAGAGGGTAAGCCAGTTTATCACTTGGTAGAACGAAACTGATATAGCGAGGATCACCAGGTAAAACCACGTCATTGCGCGTAACCTCTGCACCGATTTCAATTGACTGACTAAATATCGCCTGATGATGAAAAGGCAGAGTTTGTTCACCCAAAAATCCATTGCGGTGTGCTTCACTCTGTGACATAACAATGCGCTCAAGCTTATCTTCTGACAGCTGTTCACCTTTATCTAATCCTTCTTTGGCCAGCCAAACATCAACCATGGCTATACCATCAACCTCACCAGTACTCGCTGTATCCGCCGGAAACAGCATTATTTTTAATCCCATCAGAGTTACAATCAACCCCATCAAAACAACGAAAAATATGACTTTCTGATTCATGCTATGTACCTAAAACTATGTTCTTAAACTGACGCAATGACAAAGAAAAGGCCTGACAATGAAATAGCCACGCCATAAGGTATACCCGCATTTTGTTGCCACCTAAAAATGTATTGCACTACGCCAAGACAAGTACCTATTAGTGACATAACAAATAGAAATAGAGCCCAGTATTCTGGCTTTATACCCAGTAGGTAAGCAGCAATTAACTTAATGTCACCAGCGCCACAAACTCGTAATAGAAACAGCCCGAATCCCACCGCCAATGCCAAAACCGACTGCTGAAGTGAACTAATGTAAAAGTCACCACTTATCGCTACCGTCAGACATAACAATGCCGTTAATATAACTAAGCTATTAGGCAACCGCCTTACTGTCACATCCATATACGTAGTGCAGATAAAAAACACAAACAACAGGGCATATAAGCTGATACTAGACACCATTAAAACTGTCGCTTATGGTGCAGCTTGTGTACCTGCTTGACCAATATTTCCTTTAATTTTAGCGATTGCGTCTTTCAGTACATCACCAAACCCATCACTATTAAACGCAGCCAATACCAGCGTAGACACGGCCACGGCGATAATTGCATATTCAATGGCCGTAACACCCTTTTCATCTTTAGCAAAAGCACGTAGTTGGCCCTGCATCGAAACATATACACATGCACACATATTATTGAATAAGTTCATATTTTATATCCTGAGTTAATATTGTTGGAACAGAAATAAAGTGTAAATTAAGGTAATGGAACTGTACAATAATCTATATTTATGGAGCTATAACAAAATGTAATGCCAATTTAACCTACCTATACAGACATATGAACTACCAAATACTGGGTATTCAGCATATTATCTACAACTAGGTATTTCATAGAAGGTAAAAAAGGCTGATACAGAACGTCTGTATCAGCCATTTTTATTTGATAGTAAAACGGGAGTAAATAGTCAACGATCGTTACGGTTAGAGCCAAGCTATACCAACAGGTCTAAGCCAGGTTTTAAAACCACAATTCAATACCTTAGCCTGTATGTCAATCGCGTCGGCATAGGTATATTTATCCGATAATATATATACACGATCACCAACTACATTTGCATAAAATTTCAGTTCATCACACTTATACGTCATTGTTGGGTATTGATACCGACATAATCCTGCAAAAAATATGTTGTATTCTTCTTTATTTTTTATATACCCGACAACTATTTAACGTCGGTTTACTGTCAAGGTTATTATATATATCCATCACCTCTTTAATCGATAAGTTTAACCGAGTTAAACCGTTAGAATAACTAAATAGAGGTAAAAACAACAATGTAAACCAGAAAACTTTAATAATGTAGATCCTACATTTAATATTCAACTAACTAATTCTTAATACATAATTTAACCCCTTCGAAAACAATAAAATTATATAAATATAATTATGGATACAATTAGTTTTATTTATCAGAATTGACTATAACAAGTCAGGGTTAGGATTATCGATTTGCGCAGGACTACTAGCAATAGCCGTTAAGAATACAGTATGTGTAGCAACAACATATTTGCCCTTATCATCTGTAACCATTAGTTCGAATTCAAGTATTTCATCACGGGTTATATTACTCGGCGTTTGCACCCATGCTCTTATATAGTCAGAGCTATTAATAAGTACTTCTTTTCCAGCCGTTTGTCTCCATCTATACAAAAATCCACTTACTTGTACTACAGACTGACTTGCATTGAGGAAAATCCAGCTACCCGAATTTCATGTAGCTGTGAATAAATACGATCAGAAGTACCCAGAGCTAATAATTCATCATGAGGCCTATTGATGGGAGTGGAAGTAACGTATTCACTTTGCAACATATCACCGTAACCATCATCACGATGAAAGTCCGGTAAATCAGCTAATTTATAATTAGACCCGGCAGCTAAAGTCGACTTAGAAACGAATGAAAATATCAAAATCAACTTACTTAAAGCAACATTCAATTATTATAATCTCTAAAAATAAAATATTAACAACCAAAATATTAAACAATATAAGTTTTGTATAATAATTATGTATAGATAATTAATTTTAATAACGTTCAATAATAATTAATCTATTCCTTAATAAAATTTAATTATAGTAAAATAATTTTTTATTATTTTACTAATCGTTATTATAAATGCAGAATTTCACGTATATATATTTTATTCGTCTACTTGGAATTCATAATGAAAAAAATATTACTCAGTATGATCTGTTTTTTATCCGTACTACCTGTAATCGCTTCTGAGCATGTTGATAGTAAACTTGTAGATAAAAAAGAAATTTTTTTTGGTTCCCCATCAGAGAAAGGCACTAAACATATCTCAATTATCAGCCAAGATGCTTATGGTCAAAATTTTGAAGCGACTTTGCACTCAGCCATATTTGCAAAAGTAGTACTGGATGATGGCATTACATACAGCCGTATTCTATTACCTGATGGTGGGGGGAACAAAATACCAGGTAACCCTAATATTGAAAGTTATTCGCAAATGCTATCGATCCCCAATGATGCAGACATTGAGTTAATCATTGATGAGATACTTTGGTCTGACACATTTATCAACACAACGATAGACCCTGTTCAACAGCCTTTTCCTGATGTTGCTCTTATGAATGGTGAGCGTCCCGATGAGCGATTACCCTTTATTAAAAATGAAGACGCATATATACAGATGGCAGGTAGCATAGCTGCCCCAGTTACACTTTTATCTCCAGTTTATATCCGCGGTAAAAAATTTATTACAGCAAGATATCACCCTATCGACTTCAACCCATTAAACAAAACAGTACGCTTTGCAACAAAAGTTCGTTTCCATTTACAGTATCTTTATCCTGAAATAAAAGGTAATGAGCAAAGACGCCAAGACCCCCTCTTAAATGAATTCCCACATAAAGGTAAAGGCAAATCCGGTACAAATAGTAATTTTGAAATAGATACATCATTATCAGCTTCCCAACAGGCCGATTATTTGATTATTACCCCACCAGAGTTTATTCATGCGGTAACACCATTAGCAGAATGGAAACGCCAGATGGGTTATCAGGTTTATGTAGCCTCTACAGATATATCGGGTAATAGCCAAGAAGAAATTAAGGCGTTCATTAAAGATGCTTATGGTAATGGGACCATGACAAGTTATGTATTATTAGTCGGTGATCATGAAGATTTACCGGCCTGGGAACAGATTGGTCACTCTTTTCATGGTAAAGACCATAAATGGTATACCGATTTTGAATATAGCTTACTTGACGGTAATGATAACTACCCCGATATCGTCATCGGCCGCTTACCTGGTGATACAGCCGATCAGATAACTGCGATGGTCAACAAAACCTTAACATACCAAAAAAAACCAGCAATCAGTGAGCGTTATAATCATGTCTTATTAGCAGGTCAATTCCAGGACAGCAACAGCGATTTAAAAGCCGATCGCATGTTTATGGAGGATTTGCACCGTCTAGCCGATTTTCTTGGGCCTGATTATGATTTTTTTGACCAGACAGTAGATCCATTTAATAAAGGTTTTCAGATTCATACAGCGTTAAAGTGGGATTCCGCAACCAATAAAAACTTAACTTATGGCGGTTGGGGTTATGGCACAGGCAGAATTCCCCCTCCCGCAATTGTTCCACAAGTGTGGAAAAACCAGGGCAGAGGTGACAGAGATGACATTACAGCCATCATTAATTCCGGAGTCGGATTTGTAATGCATCGCGACCATGGTTATGCCGGAGGTCAAGGTTGGGCAGATCCTCAATTTATCAGTTCAGATGTCAGCACGTTAACGAGTAATACGCTTACCCCAGTCGTTTTCAGCCTAAACTGTGCGACAGGCTGGTTTGATGGTAAAGATACATTTGCCGAATCTTGGATGCGAAGTGCTAGCGGTGGTTCTGTAGGGTTTACCGGTGCAGCACGTGTCAGTTATTCTGGATATAATGATTTATTTCATATCGGTATCATGGATACCTTTTGGGACGATTACGATACCAATTGGTCGAGTAAATTATATCCCACATCATGGAAACCAGCCATTGCGTTAAATCGGGCAAAAGATCGTGTTTTTACGCACTACACGGCCAATAGCAAAATAGCTGTATTAACAGCTCGTCTATTTAACTGGTACGGCGATCCTGAATTAGAATTACGGACAGCAAAACCTCAGCAATTATATGCCGACCACGATAAATCACTTACTCAAGGTGAAATAACAACCTTCAATATTACAGTGCGAACTCAAGCTAACATTATCGAAGGTGCGCGCGTGGCTTTGGTATTTTCAGATGGCAAGTCTTTGGTAGGTAAAACCAATGCATCTGGTCACATAGTATTTAGTAACATTAAAGCTGAAAAATCCTTTAAAATTACCATCACAGAGCATAACGGCATACCTTATCAAGCAACTGTTAATATAATACCAGTTGTTATTCCTGTCACGCCTGTCACGCCTGTCACACCTGTCACGCCTGTCACACCTGTCACGCCTGTCACACCTGTCACGCCTGTCACACCTGTCACACCAGCCAAACCGACCGCTGCAAAATCAGCTGCGTCTATAGACTTTATATTAATTATACTCATGATTGCCCTAAATCTAATGCGTAATCAAAAATACTCTAAATCAAAAAGATGAACATAAAAATGAATAAAATAATTCTCACCATAGCGTTATTAATAACAACGGGTACAGCCAATGCTAACAAGGCTCTTGATAACTCTTCCCATTTTGTCGACTTAAAATTAGGTTCGACATCGGTAGCAGAGAACTCCGCGATCGATGTCAATGAGCATAATTATAGTTTAGCCGTAGAAAGAACGCACATACTGGCAACATTATCTGATAACCACAGTATTTACTTTGGTGTCAAAAGCGGCTTAGAGCTCCATAAAAATAGTTTCTATCGTTTTAGCAATTCATCCGTAATACTAAATTTAACAACCTACTCAGCACATGTGGCCCCTGTACTCTACTTCAGTCCGGCTGAAAGTATAAAATTATTTACCACTCTTGGAATAAGCTACAACATACTACGTACTGAATCTGAGGAAGGGATATTGCCGATGGAAGTAAAAGGCTCCGGTTTTGGTTATATTGCCAGTTTAGGAGGGAAGTATTCAATCTCTGATAATTTCGATATAGGTATACAATATCAAGTCAATACAGCCAAGCTAAAGTATGATGAGCTCATTAAAGATATAAATTATCAAGAAAGAAAAAGAATAAGTGATGATTATACATTTTCATCACTTTATATCTCTTTCGGTTACAAATTCTAGCTTTAATTAACCCAAGCCTATCGCATAACGTAGCGCCTGACGCTTTAAGGGTCCGGCGCGATGTGCAACAGCAAGTCCAACGTTACGCAGTATCTTCGCAGGTGCAGAGTTATTACTAAATACCGAATAGAACAGATCCATACTGGTTTGCATTAACATGTTATCTGGCTTTCTGCTGCGTTGGTACTGTTTTAATAATGCTTCACTGTCCCAGGCTTCACCTTCTATCACTGCACTTCTAATTAACTCACATAACACATTCACATCTTTAAAACCGATATTAACGCCCTGTCCTGCCAATGGATTAATGGTATGTGCCGCATCACCCAGTAACACCACTCGACCTTTATAATATTGCTGCGCATGACGTCGTGTCAGAGGGAATGAGCCATGATTGGTGATCTCAAATCCCCCAATCAGATCTGGAAAATGTTGTTGTACTTCCACTTTAAGTTCAGCATGAGACAGTTTACTTAAATAGTTGATGTGCGCGGTTTGATGATACCAGACCAACGATGCTTTATGCCCGGGTAACGGTAATAACGCCATTGGTCCCGTTGCCGAAAACTCCTGCCAAGTAACGTCTTGCTGCGGTTGTTCAGTATCAATATTAATTAACATGCAGTTTTGGCGATAATCCCAACTGCTAATACCTATATTACTTTGCTGACGAATAATTGAGTTAGCACCATCGGCGGCAAGTACCAACTTAGCACGTAGTTTAGCGCCAGAAGTTAACGTAATTTCAGCATATTCACTGCGTTGCTCAAAAGTGGCAACTTTTTCAGGACACATCAACTGTACGTTACTGTGACGTTTCATTGCTTCGAGTAAGCCTAACTGAATCACTCGGTTTTCAATAATGTAGCCTAACTTGTCGTAACCAATATCATTAGCATGGAATTTGATCTCGCAGCCACCTTGATCCCACGTTTCTAAACGGCGATAAGGGCAAAGACGCATTTCTCTGATATTAGACCAAGCACCTGTCGCAACAAGTAGTTGCTGAGAGGCCAGACTGATCGCCGACACACGTAGATCCATCGGTTGATCAAATGAAAAAGCGGGTGGCGCTTGCGCTTCAATTACCGCAATTTTAAGTCCCGAAGGTGCGAGTAGATTAGCGGTACTTGCACCAACCATTCCGCCACCAACAATAATTACATCAAATTCCTGCATCGTGCTTCCTGAACCGTTTAAGGGTAAATTCTTATCTGAATCAGAATTCTAGCAAGCTTTACGTCGAAATGATTGCTTTGTACTACGAAAATTACAGTAAATTTATGCATAGAAGCAGCGATAACGTCTAGTCAACAGACTATTAAGGCAGTAGAATACGCGATCTTCTGTGTGTTCTCACACAACCCGAATATAGCAATAAATAATAAAGAGCAACGTGGATAATGAGTAAAAAACTGCACATTAAAACCTGGGGCTGCCAGATGAACGAATACGATTCATCAAAAATGGCAGATTTGTTAAATGCCGAAAATGGTTTTGAACTGACTGATAACCCAGAGGAAGCGGATGTTCTTCTATTAAATACCTGTTCTATCAGAGAGAAAGCGCAAGAAAAAGTATTTCACCAACTGGGTCGCTGGAAAAAGCTAAAGAAACGCAATCCGAAATTAGTGATTGGTGTTGGTGGCTGCGTAGCATCACAAGAAGGTGCTGAGATTCAAAAACGTGCACCCATTGTAAACTTGGTATTTGGTCCGCAGACTTTACACCGCTTACCTGAAATGATTACAGATGCACAAGCCGGTAAAAAAGGCCTTGTTGATGTCAGCTTCCCTGAAATCGAAAAGTTTGATCGTTTACCAGAGCCTCGTGCCGAAGGTGTATCAGCATTCGTATCGATCATGGAAGGCTGTTCAAAATACTGTACATTCTGCGTTGTGCCATATACACGTGGTGAAGAAGTAAGCCGTCCTCTTGATGATATTTTATATGAAATTGCACAGCTGGCAGAGCAAGGTGTACGTGAAGTAAACCTACTTGGTCAAAATGCCAATGCTTACCGTGGTGACATGCACGAAGGTGACATGTGTTCATTCGCTGACTTATTACGTTATGTCGCTGCGATTGATGGTATCGACCGTATCCGTTATACCACCAGTCACCCTATTGAGTTCACCAGCGATATTGTTGAAGTATATAAAGATACGCCGGAAGTGGTGTCACACTTACATTTACCAGTGCAGTCAGGTTCAGATCGTATCTTAACCTTGATGAAACGTGCGCACACAGCATTAGAATATAAATCATTGATCCGAAAACTGCGTAAAGCTCGTCCAGGTTTAGTGATGAGTTCAGACTTCATTATCGGTTTTCCAGGTGAAAGCCAACAAGATTTCGCAGATACAATGAAACTAATTGAAGACATTGAATACGATATTAGCTTCAGCTTCATCTACAGTGCGCGTCCTGGAACACCTGCTGCAGATTTACCAGATGACGTCTCGCTAGAAGAGAAAAAACAACGTTTAAGTATTTTACAAACACGTATTAGCCAAATGTCACAAAAAATTGGCCGTAATATGGTAAATACAACGCAGCGTATTCTAGTTGAAGGTCCATCGAAGAAAAATATCATGGAACTGACTGGCCGTACCGAAAACAACCGTGTTGTTAACTTCGAAGGTTCACCAGATCTAATCGGTACGTTTGTAGATGTAGACATTGTGGATGTATTCCCGAACTCTATTCGCGGTGTGTTCATCCGTGGCGAAAATGAGATGGGTCTACGTACTGCCGTAAAACCAAGCGAAATCTTGGCTCGTGCGACCAATCAGCCCAATGAGCTAGGTGTTGCTAAGTTCAACCCATAAGAGATAGACTAAGAGCCATTAATGACCCTTAATGGCTCTGCCTAATGAGATGATTTTGAATAAAAATACGACAACGCTCGATATATTTTTAGAACCTGCTGACGGTGCGCGACTCGCTCATTTATGTGGCCCATTTGATGATAATATTAAACAACTTGAACGTCGTTTAGAAGTCGAAATCACTTATCAAAATAATCAATTCCACATTACCGGTAATCCGGTTAATGCCCACAGCTGTATGGATATTCTCCGTGATCTTTATATTGATACTCAGCCAGTAAAAGGCCAAGTGAGCGATATTGAGCCAGAGAAAATTCATCTTGCGATACAAGCATGTCGATTACTCGAACCAGAGCCTAAGCAAGCAGTAGCTAATTTTAGTACTGTGATTAAAACCAAACGTGGCATGATTAAGCCGCGTGGTGACAACCAAGCCAATTACATTGCCAATATTTTAACCCATGATATAACCTTTGGCATTGGTCCTGCTGGTACTGGAAAAACCTATTTAGCCGTTGCGGCAGCTGTTGATGCCTTAGAGCGACAAGAAGTCCGTCGTATTTTATTAACACGCCCTGCTGTTGAAGCCGGTGAAAAGTTAGGTTTTCTACCCGGTGACTTAAGCCAAAAAGTTGATCCTTATTTACGCCCACTCTATGATGCGTTGTTTGAGATGCTTGGCTTTGAAAAAGTGGAACGTTTAATTGAGCGCAATGTCATAGAGATTGCACCACTTGCATATATGCGTGGCCGTACATTAAATGATGCGTTTATTATTTTAGATGAAAGTCAGAACACCACTATTGAACAAATGAAAATGTTTTTAACCCGTATTGGTTTTAATTCCAAAGCGGTGATTACTGGTGATATTACGCAAGTTGACTTACCGAAACACATCACATCAGGCTTACGCCATGCAATGGATGTACTTGAGCCAGTAAAAGAAATCAGTTTTAATATTTTCATGTCCAATGATGTCGTTCGTCATCCTGTTGTTGCAAAAATTGTCGATGCTTATGAAAACTTTGAAGATAGCATTGCCCGTAAGGATAAAGACCAATGAATACCACGTTAGATTTACAAATTGCGACTGAAGATGAACAGCAATTACCAACCGAAGCACAATTAACAACTTGGCTCAATGCAGTCGTTAAACGTTTTCAAGATAGTGCTGAAGTAACTATTCGTATTGTTGATAACGAAGAAAGCCAACAATTGAATAATGATTACCGTGGCAAAAATAAGCCAACCAACGTACTTTCGTTTCCATTCGAAGTACCTGAAGGCATTGAATTAGACCTGCTTGGAGATTTAATTATCTGCAAACAAGTTGTTGAACACGAAGCACAAGAGCAACAAAAACCCCTGACCGCACATTGGGCGCATATGGTTATTCATGGTACTTTACATTTACTCGGCTATGATCATATTATCGATGAAGAAGCCGAAGAGATGGAAGGTCTTGAAACCGAAATCATGCTAGAGCTAGAATTTGAAGACCCCTATATTACTGAAAAGTAATATTAATACCATTAACGTTACATAACTTAGGTACAACAAACTATGAACGGCGACAAACCTCACTCGACAAACGGTTCATCAAAAAAAGGTTTTTTTGATAAATTTTCTCAATTATTCCAAGGTGAGCCGAAAAACAGAGAAGAGCTTGTAGAAGTTATTCAAGATGCAGAAAATCGCGAACTGATCGATCAAGACACAAAAGATATGATTGAAGGTGTGCTCGAAGTCTCAGGACTTAAAGTACGCGATATCATGATCCCACGGTCACAGATAATTACTATCGATAAGAGCCAGAGAGTAGAAGAATTTTTACCTATCATGATTGACTCTGCGCACTCGCGCTTCCCAGTCGTCAATGAAGATAAAGATCATATCGAAGGGATCTTATTAGCCAAAGATCTGCTCAAATTTGTGTTCACTGGCGCGCCAGATAGCCTTGAGCTATCTTCTATTATGCGCCCAGCAGTTGTTGTACCAGAAAGTAAACGTGTTGATAAACTCCTTAAAGAGTTTCGTTCTGAACGCTATCATATGGCCGTTGTGGTTGATGAATTTGGCGGTGTCTCAGGTCTTGTTACCATTGAAGATATTCTTGAAGAAATCGTTGGTGAAATTGAAGACGAATTCGATGAAGATGAATCCGCACAAGAAGATATTCGTCGTATTAATAAAAGCGTATTTTCAGTGCAAGCATTAACACCAGTTGATGACTTTAATGACTACTTCGCATCAAACTTTAGCGATGATGAAGTTGATACCATTGGTGGTATGATTGCCCATGCATTCGGTCATTTACCAGAGCAGGGTGAGATCATTACAGTTGACGACTTCCAATTTAAAGTCATTTCTGCTGACCGCCGTCGTATCATCCAATTACAAGTGAAGGTACCAGAAGCACAACAGAATCGCTTAGCTGAATCAGCTTAACCATCTCAGTGGCAGGTTACTCCACTTGTCGCTGTAAATTGCTACAAAGGAATAACCTATCAAATCACTGATTCATAAAATAGGGGCGCCACTTACTGGCGCACTTAGCGTCTTTGCTTTTGCACCGTTTGATTACACCATTAGCTTATACGTTTCATTATTCTCCCTACTCTTTTTCATTGACAATAAATCAGCAAAACACGCGGCCGGATATGGTTTTCTGTGGGGGCTTGGATTCTTTGTCGCAGGTCTCCATTGGATTTCAGTTAGTATCTTAGATTTCGGCGGTTTGCCTGCACCCGTTGCATGGTTACTGGTTCTGCTATTGTGTGCTTACCTTGCAATTTACCCTGCGCTTTGTGCCTATCTCGTTAACCGATTTAGCACCCATTCAGCCTTAGTACGCTACTTTATTGCCTTCCCAGCAATCTGGTTAATCACAGATTGGTTACGCGGTTGGGTGATGACAGGTTTCCCTTGGCTACAACTTGGTTATAGTCAGATGAATAACCCGCTGGTTAACTACGCGCCAATACTCGGTGTCGAGGGTATTACTGTCGCAGTTTGTTTCATCACCGCCAGTTTGTATTATGTTTATCGTGAACGTAAATTCATCATGCCAGCCGCCGTTGTATCGCTTATCATATTGTCTTCAATTGCCTTGAAAGGTCAACAATGGACAACCCCTCAAGCCATAAAGTCAATTGCATTGGTACAAGGTAATACAGATCAAGACAAAAAGTGGCTACCAGAAAAACGCGCTGATATTCTCAATGAATATTTAAAACTAAGTTTAGATAATACAGATGCGGATATTATTATTTGGCCAGAATCTGCCATCCCAGCATTAGAATTTCAAGTGAAAAGTTATTTGGACTATTTATCAAAATTAATGCGCGAAACGAATACTACCCTTATCACGGGAATTATTAATTACCAACGTGTTGATAATATTGATGAGTATTACAATGCAGTGATCGTACTCGGTCAACAAGAACAACATAATAACGGTCATTCCCCTGTTAATGACCGTTATTACAAAAATAAATTATTGCCCATTGGTGAATTCGTACCGTTTGAAGATCTACTAAGGCCGATTGCGCCCTTATTTAATTTACCTATGTCATCATTTCAACGTGGTGGTGAGGAACAATTAAATTTATTAGCAAGTAATGTACATATTGCCACCGCGATTTGCTATGAAATTGCCTTTAATCAAACCTTAGTGAATGCAGTAACACCTGATACCGGCTTTATTTTAACGGTAAGTAACGATGCTTGGTTTGGTTCTTCGATAGGTCCAGATCAGCATTTAGAGATAGCGAGAATGCGAGCATTTGAATTCCAGCGCCCAGTTATCCGCAGTACTAATACGGGGATTACTGCTATTTACGATGCACAGGGTCAAGAAGTGGGTCGTATAGCTCAATTCAAAAAAGCCGTATTACGTGCACAGGTCACGCCTTATCAAGGGGCAACCCCTTTTAACCATTATGGCAATACGCCATTATTGATCTTGGCCTTTATTTTATTAGCAGGTGTAATCAGTCATCATTTATTGACGAAGAAAAGCAAAACGAAAAGTCAGCTCAACGTCTCTTTATAAATAATTACAAAATCACTAAGTAATAAAAATGGCACTCTAGAGTGCCATCTTTGTCATTCAATATATCCGTATGGATCTTTGCTTACGATAACGCAATATTTATATAAACAACGCCACTTTAGTTTTCGCAATATAAAAAATAGTCACAAAAAACACCATAGTCACCGCAATGCAGAATTGACGTACTTTTAAGTTCATCTTAGGCTTAAACGCTAACATCGCAAATCCAACATAAGCAAATAACAGCACAAATTTTTCAGTTACCCATGCATCAACGAATGGGTATTGATTGATCGTCACGCATAACGCGAAACCAGATAAAATAAGTATCAAATTAAGTACTTTATGGATTTTAAAGAAAGCCTCATTGTTAATATATTCAGAACCTTTGATCGCCCAAAATGTACGTAATGCAAAACTTAACAAACTGATCAACAATAAAGCTAAATGAGCTTTCAACAGCAATGGATACATAATAGTTCCGTTAAAAGAATAGAAATAAGGGTTGTTATCATAACCAGCAATCTAAAATCTGCTTTGACACAGATCATCAATTAACAACAGCGCAACAATTTAGACCGTATACTCTTGTCTTACAAATCGGTAAACTAGCGCAACTATATATACCCAAGCTACTTCAAGATACGCAATCAGTATTTTGAAGTAACTTGGGTATATAGCTAAACAAACACGACTATCTAGCCAAGAGAGATAAGCAATGCAAGTTAAAGTCATTCCAGTTACGCCTTTTGAACAAAATTGCAGTCTATTAATCTGCCCTGAAACCAATAAAGCCGCGATTGTTGATCCCGGAGGTGACATTGAAAAGATTATTAGCCAAGTGAAGCGACACGGCGTAGAAGTAGAGAAGATCTTTTTAACACATGCTCATATTGATCACGTTGGCGGCACTGAAGCACTTGCTGCAGCATTAAATGTATCTATTGAAGGTCCACATATTGCCGATAAGTTTTGGTTAGACAAACTACCAATGCAAGGTCAGATGTTCGGTTTTCCACAAGTCCCACCATTCGAACCACAACGTTGGTTAGAGCACGGTGATATTATTGCATTTGGTAATCAAGAATTGACTGCTCTGCATACCCCAGGCCATACACCCGGGCATGTGGTATTTAATCACGTAGCAACAAAACAAGTAATTGTTGGTGATGTATTATTCAATGGCTCTGTCGGTCGTACTGATTTCCCACAAGGTTGCTTTAATACCTTGATGACCGCGATCAAAGGCCAGTTATGGACATTACCAGAAGAAACGGTATTCTTCCCAGGCCACGGACCGACATCGACAATCGGTCACGAAAAAAGAACTAATCCGCACGTAAGATAACAAATTAAATAACGCGATTATTGACGTACAAAGATAGAATTGATACCCAAGGATATGGAAACATAGCTTGGGTTTATTTTTATAAGTCACAACCCACGCCCACCGGCCTGAAAGCCGCATTTTTAGGTAAACAGTCTGACCAACTAAATACTATTTATGAGCACTACCTCTCCCCACAATCTGCTCGGTACTTTATTCGCTGAATTTCAGGCACAAAAAAAGCCTGAATCTTTCGATTCAGGCTTTCGTTGTTTGTTGGCGGAGCGGACGGGACTCGAACCCGCGACCCCCGGCGTGACAGGCCGGTATTCTAACCAACTGAACTA